>OGMF01003799.1_pt1 | contig 10969 bp, 6 predicted proteins | sample 1572921 | NCBI WGS metagenome assembly OGMF01 (sample SAMEA2581919, study PRJEB24529) | metagenome | biome: Human gut stool | place: China | collected 2011
TTTCCGTGGTTTCGCCGGACTTTACATACACGGTCTTTTTCTGCGTGTCGGGGATGTAGCCCTCGTTTTCCAGTTCACGCAGATAGTAGCGGCCATCCTCCAGTCCCTCAAACCGGACATAGCCCCGGTCATCGCTGGTTTCCTGCGCGATGGGATCGTTGCCGCTGTCATAGAGGAGGAAGGACACGCCGGGGATGCCCTCGCCGGTGACGGCGTTGACCTTGTGGATCAGAATGCCGGAGATGGCCTTGTTGGTGATCTCCAGCGTGGCGGTCTGCCCATCCCTGACCTCGATCCGGTGGGGCGTGTCATCCAGACGGTAGCCATCGGCAGCTTTCAGCTCCGTCACGGTGTACCAGCCGTTTTCCGCTTCGGGGAGATAGATCACGCCGTTTTCATCGGTGGTGCGGGTGCCGACGATCTCGCCATCCATTTTCCGGATCTCAAACTGGACGCCGGGGATGCGCGCTCCGGTTTTTTCGTCCTTCTTAATGACGGTAAGCCCGCCCGCGCGGACATTATAAAAGCGAAGGGGCTGTACCTCACCCGCCTTGATGAGAATGGATTTCGGCGCGCCGTCCAGCACAAAGCCATCCACGGTCTTGACCTCCCGCGCCGTAACGGTGGTGCCGGGGATCAGGTCATGGATAACGACGCGGCCATTTTCATCGGTGATGAACTCTCCGTTGCTTCTGCCCACAACAGCGCCGCTGCTGTCGGTCACAAGGAAGGTCACGCCCTTCAGCGGCGTCGTGGTGCCCTCGATATACTTTTCGATCACAAGGGTGGTGCTGGGCGTGTTGGTGAAGTGCAGCGTCTGGGTGTCATTGGGATTGACCACCACCGTCTGGGTGCGGCTGGCCTCGTCGATGGTGTAACCGGGAATGGTGGCCGTTTCCGTCACCACCAGCGTCCCCACCACACCATGGATGGTGATTTTGCCGTCCTTGTCGGTGAAGTACAGGCCGTTGCTGCTGATCTGTCCGTTTTCAGCGGGTACAAACTCACCGGTAGAGGTCGTCACCTTGAAGGTCACACCCTGCAAGGGCTTCCCGGTGAGGGAATCCCGCTTGTCGATCACCAGGGTTCCGGCCTTGGAGTTTTTCACGATGACCGTCTGCGTATCGCCGTTTTTGCCGATGACCACGTTTGTGGACGCACGATCCATCACATACCCTGTCGGGGCCTTGATCTCAGTCAGCACATAAGCGCCGGGGGCCAGATTGGTGATCGTGATCTCGCCCTGCCCATCCGTGGTAAAGATACCGTTCTGCGTCAGGGTGCTGGTGCCGATCACGCCGTCCAGCCCCACCTCACAGCCAGCGGCAGTGGTCACCCGGAACTCCGCGCCGGGGAGGGGCTGACCGGTGGCACTGTCCCGCTTCTGGATCATGAGCTTGCCCTTGGGCTGGTTCTTGAAGGTCAGGCTGACCGTGCGGCCTTCCTTGATCTGAACGGTCTGGCTCTGGGTATCAATGATATAGCCGTCCGGAGCCTTCGTTTCCGTCACGATGACGCTTTTGCCGGGTTTCAGGCCGGAGATACGGATCTCGCCATGCTCATCCGTCCGGAAGATGCCGTTGCTGTCGCCGATCAGCGTACCGTCCGCGTAGGTGATCTTAAATTCCGCGTTGGCGAGGGTCACGCTGGGATTCACGGAACAGACCTTGCGGATCAGCAGAATGCCGTCCGGGGCGTTGTCAAAGCGGACGGTGACAACACTCTGCTCACCGCTGTCCGCCAGATAGATCGTTTCCGAGGCGTTGATGATGGAGTACCCATCGGCAGGGTCAACCTCCTCCACGATATAGGTGCCCGCGGTCAGCCCCGTCCAGATGGCGGTGCCGTTCTTGCCGGTGACCTTCTGCCCGATGGTCGTGCCGCCGGTGCCGGAGGTGCCGCCCAAAAACCGCAGCTGGAAGGTGCAGCCGGGGAGAGCCTCATGGGTCACGCTGTCGTACTTCTCGACAACGATGGCATTCAGCGGAGTATTCTGGAAGGTCAGGGTCTTGCTCTCGCTGCCGTGGAGGATGATCTTCTGGGTGGAGGGTTCCTTCATCTGGAAACCGGGAGCGGGTTCCACTTCCGTCACGGTGTACGCGCCGGGATAGAGCCGCTTGCCCTGCTCATGGAGCCGGATCTCACCCTTGGCATCTGTGAGGATATTTCCGTAATCGATGGTGCCGGGGGCCTCGGCGGATTCGCCGCTGCTGGTGTAAGCGATGTGGAACTTGGCTCCCTCCACAGGAGCGCCAGCCACGCTGTCCTCCTTGTAGATGGTGAGCTGGGGCATTTTCCGATTCTTGAAAGTGACATTCACCTCGTCACCGGCGTTCAGGCTGACGGTCTGCTCCCGGTCAGCGTTTTTGCTGGGCAGGTAGTACGGAGCGGGAACAGACTTTTCTGTAATTCTGTAACTGCCAGGGGCCACGCGGTCCGTCACCGTGCCGTCCGCACCGGTGGTCCAATCGGCGGAGAAATCACTGTCGATGCCCTCCACGGTGAACACGGTGCCGGGGATGGGCTTGGAATCCTCCGCGTCGATTTTGGTGACGGTCAGCCGGGGCATTTTCAGGTTTTCAAATACGAGGTTTTGATCGTCGCCGGGGCCGAGGTAAATGGTCTGGATCGTCTCGCCGCCCACCACATAGGGGTCAGGGACGGATGTTTCCTTTACCTCATAGCTGTCAACAGGGATCGCGGTGAGAACCGCCTTGCCGTCCGGCCCGGTGGTGACGTCCTGATGATAGCCGTAATGGATGCCCTTGATCTCAAAGACCGTGCCGGGGATGGGCTGCTTGGTCTGCTTATCCAGCTTCTGGATGGTCAGATTGGGGAGCTTCTGGTCTTTGGCCGTTACGGTCACGGTGCCGCCGCCATTGACAGTGGCCTGATCCACATGGGCGCAGACGGGGGCGGTCAGCTTGGCGTAGGGGGCGGGGGCGCTGACCTCCACAAAGGCGTACATCCCCTCCGTCACATGGGGGACGGTGATCTTGCCGGAGGCGTCCGTGGACTCCGTGCCGATCAACTGCCCGTCCCGGAGGATATGGAATACCGCGCCGGGGAGGGGCGCGTTGGCGTCGGTCAGCTTGATGAGCTGGATCTTTACCTTCGCGTCATTCTCAAAAACGAGAGATACGTCCGTTTTGCCGTCCCAATAGAATTCCTGACGGACTTTGCCGGCGTCCTTGCTCAGAGAGTAGCCGTTGGGCGGCGTCACTTCTTCCGCCACATAGCTGCCGATGGGCATGGTATCCCAAGGCACATCCGTGAGCGCGCCGCCAGCGCCGGTGGTATAGGTGCCGGTGAAATTGTTATCCACGCCGGTGATCTTGATGACTGCGCCCGCAAGACCTCTGGTGGGATCATCCGCGTCCACCTTGCGGATCTTACCGGTGGCGGTGACGGTGGGGGTATCCGTAAAGGTGATCGTCACGGTGCTGCTGCCATTATTCGGCAGGACGACATATTCGGGCCCCGCGTTGTCGATCTCGTAGCCGTTCGGAGCCGCCGTTTCCGTTACAGCGTAGGTTCCGGCGTCCAAGGGAGAGAAGGTATAGGTGCCGTCCGCGCCGGTGACGATGTCCTTGGAGAAGGAGCCATTGGTGGATTCCACATGGAACCGCGCTCCGGCAAGGCCCTTGGTGGGGTTGGTGGCGTCTACTTTCTTGACCACCAGCGTGTACCGCTCGTTTGTGACGGTAAGACTGCCGATCATAACGCTCTGGACGGTGCTGGCGGGGTGGGCGGCAGAGCCAGCGCCGGTGAAGGAATACTCTTTTACGTCGCAATCGCCCCAAACATCCTGCTTGCCAAGATCCAGGATATATTTCGCCCGATCCCGGAATGTGGTGCCGTCGCAGGTCTGGTCGATGCTGGTATAGCTCGCGCCTTTCAGCGAGTTCCAGACATACATCAATTCCTCCGCGCAGGCGGTGGCGGGGTCACCCAGGGAGCCGTCCTTATACCGCCACACGATGGCCTGTACCCAGGCGTTCATGTACCAGCTATAACCGGAATCCCAGATGTCATCCACGCCAAGGGCGTGGGCCTTGTCCGTGAAGATGCCGAGGGAGTGGGCGTAGTAATAGGCCATCATCATTTTGACGGTGGGATCGGTGACGGGCTTCGGATCGCCCCAGGTCTGGCCAATCAGGGAGGTGCCCATGCCGCCGCCCTTCGTCCCGCAGAAGCCCACGGAGGTCTTTCCGGCCACGCCGTAATACATCTGGTGCATTGTGCATCTGCCAAGGCTGGCAGACTGATAGGAAACACCGCTCATGCCGAACCGCTCTAATTTGATGGTGTCGGTCCCCGCCGCCAACGCGGTAGTGGGGAGCAGGCCGAGGACGCAGATCAGGGCCAGCAGCATCGCGGTCACGCGATTTTTCAATGAATGCCATGTCTTTTTCATCGTTATTTGACCTTTCTTTTTAGATTTGCTCATAAGAAATGGCCTTCCGGCAATGCTGGAAGGCCATGTGAGCATATTGAGTTGCGGATAGGTTATGCGTAGGGATTGTGCGCGTTGGGATCACCGACGAACAGGAAGCAGATCGTTCCACCCTCATCAGTTGAGATCCCGACGCCGATGGTGTCGCAATCAGGGTTTATCATCGTCTGGAAGTGGCCGGGAGAATTCCGCCAGTTCTCCACTGCCCGCCCCGCGATCTCGGATGCGGGCACATTTGCGAATGCGGTGATATTCGATCCAAATCCATGGGGATACCCGGAGGCCGCTACCGCCTCGCACTCCACCTTATTCTGGTGGTATGCGACACGCAGGGACGCGCAATGCTGCGCCGCGTCCATCAGAGCCGCGTTGACCGTCAGCTCCGGCACACCGTTTTCCCGGCGTACCTGATTGACCAGCCGGACGATCTCCTGCCGTGCCGCGTCTGTCTGACTGGCGCCGGATTCCGGAATGCTCGCGCCTTGCTTGCCGTCAACTACCGTCAGCGTTAAAGTGGCGGTCTGGCCATGCTGATCGGTCACGACCACATCGGCTGTGCCGCTGCTGACCGCGATGGCGGTCCAGAGACCGGAGATATTCTCAACGCGGATGATGTCGGGCCGTGTGGAGACCACACTTTTTATATCCGCGCTGGGACTGATATTCAAGCCGCTGCGGTCTCCGGGGCGGAGGGTGCTGCCCTTGTAGCTGCTGACGCGGATACCGGATGCGGCAGGGGCGATCCCCGTGTATGGATGCCCGGTGTCGATTTGGACTCCGGCGTTCCAATAAACATTGAAACCGACCTGCTTGCCCATGTCCCGCAGCTTCACATAGTTGTGTCCCGCAATGTTGTAGGCTTGCATTTCCACCTGCTGACCATCCACAAAGATGGGCTGCCAGGTAGGTTCCGCCGTGATCCCGGCTGCGACCGCGATAGAGCCGCCGGTCAGCGCCGCGCCGATCACCATGCCGGTGAGCATCATACTGACATTCTTTCTCACGTTTTTGCTCTCGTTCATCTTTCTGCCTCCATTCTAACTGTGTATGTGTGAAAATCTTCTTCGCAGCTTCACCATATCACAAGTGAGGGGCAGAAGTCGAACAGAACCGATTCGGCAAAAGGGAGAAAGATTCAGACCTCCGCTGCGGTGACGCACCAGCGCTGGTCCCGCTGGTTGCGGACGCAGGTGTAAAGCGTGAGCATATTCTCGCCGGAGTCCGCAAGACCGCTGCGGTCTGTCTCGCTGACCTTGCTGACGTCCGTCACCTTATAGGTGCGCGTCCCCAGCTTGGTCGTCAGGGTGATCTTATCGCCGATATCAAGCGTGTGGATCTGCCCGAAGTAGCTGTTGGCGCCGCGGTTGTGGGCGGCGAGGCAGACATTGCCCTCCCAGATGGAGGTGTCCTCAAAATGTCCGACGCCTTTGGCAAGCGTCTTGCTGTCCGTACCCTGACAGATCCTCACGCTTAGATCCAGCGCAGGGATATCCAGCCTGCCAAGAGAACCGTTTTTGTAGTAGAGCTCGCTCGTTACATCCGTGAACAGCACAGAGGGCTGATAGTTCCCGCCGCTCACCGTGCTGCCAGGGGTGACAACGCCGGAGGCACCGCCGCCAATGACCGAACCGGACGCGGGAATACCACCGGGCGCAAGATTGGGTGTCAGATACTCGCCGGTGTTTAAGGCATTCATGCTCTCCGAGCCAAAGGCAGGCGGAATGAGGGCTGCGTTCTTGCTGACGTCGGTATTTTTCATAGCGCCGCCATCTGCCGTGTGAATCACTTCAATAGAGGTGTCCTTGCCGAAGTCGTAATCATTCGGCGCGTCGATACTGTATTCTAAGGCTGATGCGCTGACCGCGAGGGATGCCATCATGCTGATGACAAGCGCAAAGGTTAAAAACTTCTTCATTCTGTCGCATCCTCCTCATCTGCGTTTTCTTTTCTGTGCTTCACCAGCAGCGCACCGCCGACACCGGCTCCTGCTGCAGCCACAATCCCGAGGGGAATCAGCACATAGGACCAGCGGAAAGCGGATGCCGCGGAAGGTACGTTCGCAGGCTCTGCGGGCTGGATGGGTGTTCCCTCAAAGATGGCGACATAGCGGACACGGTTGAGGGCGATCCGGCTGACGGTTCCGGTATAATCCGCCGTAACCGTATAGCCTTTCACGTAGCTGCTGGTGGCGTTGCCGGTGTAGGTGGCGACGGCGGTATAGCGGTCTGCCACGGCATAACCGTCCATGTTGGCGGTATTGTCGGTCTGCCACTGAATGTCGGAGAGCGTCAGGGTCCTGCCGCCGTCCTCAATGCTCTTGGGGATGTACTGTGTATCCTGCTCGGCAAGATTGGGATAGCTGCGCTTGACGGAAAGCTGCTTTGTAGAACTGCCGTAGCCGGACGGCTCGACCTGCACGGTGTCAAGTCGGAGTGTCAGGGTTCCCATGAGCCCGTCGTCCGTGATGAACTCACGCTCCTGCGGCAGCAGCGCCAGCACGGATTCCATATCCTTTTTGGCGCTCTCGATGGAAACATGCTCCGTATGCTGGCGGCTCTCGTTTTCCGGAAGCTCCTGCTTCAGAAGATCCGTCAGGGTGTACTGAAAGCCGTCCTGCCGAAAGTCCGAGCGGGGAATGCCTGCGGGATCATCTTCCGGACTCAGATCATAGATTTTCTTCAGCTCTGTGCCATCGTCGTTTCGGACGATGGAAGTGGGGTAGCAGACCTTGGCGTCCGGTACTGCGGGTTCAAAGTCCGCCGCCAGCGCAGCAGGTGTCAGTGCCAAAGTCAGGCACAACGCCGCAGCGCAGAGGGATAGCATTCGTTTCATTTTGTGTTCCTCTTTTCTTTATTTTTATAGTGATTTTTCGTCTGCTCCAGCAGAAGGTCATATTCCCAAGGCTCCAGCTCTAAGGAGAGGTAGGCACCGTCTTTCGACATACCGTCTACCCGGTAGCTCAGCACAAGTGGAAGATGCCGCTGCTTTTTCACGTCCTGGGGTGAGATCCAACCAACGCCGCCCACAAAAACGGAACGGATGGCGGAATCGTAGTTTTCTTCATAACCCTGCCAGAGAAGCGCCTCCCGCAGCTCTTCCCGCAGCTTTCTGCGATGGGGAACGGGAACCAAACGCTCCGGCTCCAACAGGAAACGGGGATGCAGGACTTCTAAGCAAACGTCCAGCGCATTTTTCAAAGCAGCATTCTTTTTCGTCAAGCCGCTGCGCCGGTAATCTGCCGACAGAACATCCTCGCCCTGGGCGTCGCCGGGGAAAAGGCGCACACAGCGGATGAGTTCATAGGCGTGGGCATCATCCATCTTCCGAAGTGGCCACGCCCATACGGACAAGACCGCGAGTGCGTTTCGAGCCGCGATACAAGTGGGAGCGATTTGGATTCGAGCCTCGATACCCCGGCTCCTCCCACTCAAAGACGCTATACATGCCAATCAATCCCTCGGGCGTGTCGTACATCTCGTCGGGGACGGAAACCGGATTGTCCGAATAGTCCCAGCCTTCGTAATCGGAGATGATTCCCTTGACGTCGTTGATGAGCGATTTGCGACTTTGGCATCGTCCGCTCGGGTTGTTGCGCATAAACCAATGGCGGTACAAATCGAATACGAACTGCCACGGCAAAACGTCCCATGTCGCCCGTATGAGAATGTCATCGAGGAACTGGCGAACCGGGTCGTTCGTCAGACGGAAATCATCCAGAAGCGCCAAGCAGGCATCCGGCTCATCCAGCTCGTAATAATCCGTTTCGGCGAGCACGTGGTACAGCACGTACTCGAGGACTTCGGGTCGGTTTAGGTAGTCGCCCTTGATGTACTTGCGCTCGCAGCCCTCGAAGCGCTTCTCGAACGGAATCACCAACAGGCGGCGAAGCATGGATTCGGACTTATCACGAACCCTCGGAATCTCGTTGACGCACTGCACCATGAAACCGTTGAAAAGCACGTCGCGCGGGTCGCGGTTCTTGCGGTTCATCTGGAACGGGTCGCCCGTGATGATGCTCTTGAGCGACGCCGCGTCGTCCACGAACGTGCCCGTGTCGTTCTCGTCGGTGATAATCACGGACGCATGCATCAGCGACGTGAGCATGAAATCCTTACCGAAGTTCTTCAGCGGAATGGAAGTCCAGTCGCCCGGTCCACAAAGATTGCGAAGCAGGGTGCAGAGCGTGCCCTTGCCGTTGTTGCCGGAAGGGGAATAGAGCCATGCGGATTTATTCCAGATCACATACGGGCGAACCGTTGCGCCGATAATCTGCCACAGAAGCGAGACCACATCGGGGTCGTCGGACAGCTCGTTCATCCACGACACGACATCCCAGTCCGTGCCGTCCTCGTTGTTGTGGATGACGGGGTTCCGGGCACGGTCAACGAAATCGACGTGCTTCTTGCTCGTGAAGACGAACGCAGGGTCGAACGCCATCAGAATCTTGTTGCCGTAATCGTAGATGCCGTTGTTCACGGCGACCAAGTCGCGATTGCGGCAGCGCTCCACGCGAGGGCAAATCGCGCGAAGGGCCTCGATGGTCTCGTTTACGTCCTTGATGGTGCCCGTCTTGCAATAGCCGCGGATAAGGCTCTTCAGATTCTGCTCGCCAACGTCGTAGCAGCCCTCGTTGTCGCCGCTGTACTGGTAAATGCCGATGTCGAAGTTGCCGTCGTCATGCGAGTTGTTCCAAAGGATGCCCACCGCATGGTGCAGCTTGTACAGGATGATGGCAATCTGCAAGGTATGGAGACCCGACAGGCGCTTGTAGCGCTCCGCGCCCTCCTTCTTGTCGGGATAGGCGTCCTTCAGCTTCGCACCGGGTGCCGCATTCGGGTCGCGCTTGCCAAAGTTGTACGCGTCGATGCAGCGGTTCGTCAGCGTCAGAAGCTCGAACTTGAGCGTATCGCGAAAGGGCGGGTCCTCGGGGTCTTTGTCCTGCAGGTAGAACAGCGTCGCATACTCCAACAAATCGTCGTACGCGATAGTCTGCTCAGAGCAGAACGACACGATGTCCGCCGCACACTCATCGGGAAGAACGGGACCTGTCAATTCCTCTTGAATATCAGGCGCATCCGTGCTAAAATCTTTATAAATTGAGTTGGCCGTCCCGGAAGCTGCGCAGGCATCGGGGCGGTTTTCTTTTACCTCCATGTTCTCACCTCCTTAATTCGTCAGCTCGACGTGCTTCACGTTCTCGTTCTTCCACGCCTCAAGGTCATCCATCTCATAGCGAACCGTGCTACCGACCTTGTAGTAATTCGGCCCCTTGCCCTGAGAGCGCCAGACGCGGAGCGTGCCTGCAGTAAAACCGAGGAAATCTGCCGCCTCATACGTCGTCATATAAGAGGGCTTCGACCCTTTCGCTTGCTGCTTTGCCTTAGCCATAACCAGCCACCTCCATGTTCAAAATCCTTTTCGCGAAACAAAAAAGCTCCCGTGGAAACCAAAGAGGGACAGAGGCGCAAAGCCTTGCCTATCTCGGTTTCCACGGGAGCTTCGTGTTCGTTGTTTCGCCCGTGACGCACGGCCTATTCGACCGAGCGCTCGGCTCCTATTCCCGATAGCAACCCCGCATCAAGGACGGGACGGGTGCTGAGCCATTTATCTATACAGCTTTTATTATACGGCGTTAACACTAACTTCGCAACACTTATTATTTCGTTACCCCTGCTCAGAGCCTATTTCCGCTCGTTTATGGGCAGAAATCAATTCAAAAAAGTTCGCTTGCGCCCCCTGAAAAAGTCGGAGGCAGAAGAAGTACGCCAAGGAAAAGGGGTGTCATTCCGACGTGCGCTGCACACCTTCGGCACGCCTTGCACACTTAGCTGCACACCATTTTTCATTGAAGTGTGCAGGCTATTTTTCTTGTTTTCTCTCGTTTATGAGCCTTTTCCGATGCTTTCTCGCCGCCCTGCACGCCATGCACACCTTTTTTCCAATGACTTATATATACGTGAGGGAATTTATATATTTTCATATATAAGACTTATAAAATGGTGTGCATAGTGTGCAGTACCCCTAAATCCCCTGATAAACCAAGATTTAAGCTGCACACTATGGCCAAAAATGGTGTGCAGGATAGTGTGCATGGTGTGCAGGGTAGTGTGCACGAACGACGGAACGCGCAAATCGGCATAACCTCCCAAGCCCATGCCGCACCCCTTCTGTACGTCCGCCCACATCCAACCGCCGCCCGCAGGGCGGCCACCCTTGCATCGAGCGGATGCGAGATGCACATGGGCGCTCGAACGTCCTCAGACCGCTTCAGAGGCGATTTAAGGCACGAAAAAGCCCGAGGGGTACACGAGTACCCCAACGGGCTTAAAACGCCTTAAAACGCAAAATACGGCGTTTCGTGGCAACGAAAACGGAAAGGGGACGCCATCAGGCGTCCCCCAACCTATACACAAGCGCAAACTCATTCTTGTAAAAGAAGAGTTCGACGCTTCCTCTTTTGGTGGAGGCGGCGGGAGTCGAACCCGCGTCCGAAAGCACTTTAACAGGACTTTC
>OGMF01003809.1_pt1 | contig 10939 bp, 8 predicted proteins | sample 1572921 | NCBI WGS metagenome assembly OGMF01 (sample SAMEA2581919, study PRJEB24529) | metagenome | biome: Human gut stool | place: China | collected 2011
TGCCCCACTCCATCCTGCTGGAGCTGTTCTCCGACCGCGGCTCCGGCACCCGCTTTTACCGCCGCAGCCACCGCGAATAAGCATTGCGCAGGTGCCGTGCAGGCGGTATAATAAGAAAAATGACCCTCTCAAGCCTTTGCCAGCATTTTCTGGCGCGAAAGCGCCTGAGAGGGTTTTCTGTTCACAGTTTCTGTTCACAGGAGGGTACACCTATGGATTCTGAAAAAGTCATCAAGCGGGACGGCGAATACGTCCTGCACACCTATAACCGCAACCCTATTGTGCTGGAAAAAGGCCACGGCCTGCGCGCCGCAGGCCCCGAGGGTCAGCAGTATCTGGATTTTACCAGCGGCATTGGCGTGAACAGCCTTGGCTACTGTGATCTGGACTGGGCCGAAGCCGTCTCGGAGCAGGCCCACAAGCTGCAGCATACCTCGAACCTTTACTACACCGCGCCCTGCGGCAAGCTGGCCAAAAAGCTGTGCAAGCGCACCGGCATGAGCAAGGTGTTTTTTGGCAACTCCGGTGCCGAGGCCAACGAGGGTGCCATTAAGGCCGCACGCAAGTACAGCGTGGACCACTACCGCAAGGACCGCACCACGGTCATCACGCTGGTGAACAGCTTCCACGGCCGCACCATCGCCACCCTGACCGCCACCGGTCAGGAGGTGTTCCACAACTACTTCGGCCCCTTCAACGAGGGCTTCCTGTATGCTCCGGCAGGCGACATCGAAGCGCTGGAGGAGCTGGTGGACCGCACAACCTGCGCCGTGATGCTGGAACTCATTCAGGGCGAGGGCGGTGTGATGGCGCTGGACCCGGACTACGTGCAGGCCGTGCGCAAGCTCTGCGACGAAAAAGACCTTGTGCTCATCGTGGACGAGGTGCAGACCGGCGTGGGCCGCACCGGCACCTTCCTGTGCTGCGAGCACTACAACCTCAAGCCGGATATCGTTACCCTGGCCAAGGGCCTGGGCGGCGGTTTGCCCATCGGTGCCGTGCTGCTGAGCGAAAAAGTGGCCGGCGGCATGGGCCCCGGCACCCACGGCTCTACCTTCGGCGGCAACCCGGTGGTCTGCGCCGGTGCCAACGTGGTGGTGGACCGCATGGACCAGAGCTTCCTTGCCAATGTCAACGAGCGCGCCGTCCAGCTGCGCGCAGGCATCGCAAAGCTGCCCCATGTCAAGAGCATTTCCGGCATCGGCCTGATGGTGGGCATCGAGTTCTACGACCTCAAGGCCGCAGATGTGCTGGCCGCCTGCCGCGAAGCGGGCCTGCTGGTGCTGACAGCCAAGACCCGCCTGCGCCTGCTGCCGCCGCTGACCCTCAGCGAGCACGATGTGGACATGGCGCTGGAGATCCTGAGCGATGTGCTGGGCAAGATGGAGCCGACGGCTCCGAAGGAGCAGGCATGAAAAATCTGCTGAAAATGAGCGACCTCTCCCCTGCCGAGCTGACCCACATTCTGGATGTGGCCGACCAGCTCAAGGCACAGCAGAAACTGGGCGGCACCGCCCCCCTGCTGGCCGGTAAAACGGTGGCCATGCTGTTCTCCAAGGCGTCCACCCGCACCCGCACCAGCTTTGAGGTGGGTGTGTACCAGCTGGGCGGTCTGGGCAATTACATGAACACGTCCGAGCTGCAGGCCGGCCGGGGCGAGCCCCTCAAGGACACCGCCCGCGTGCTGGGCCGCTACTACGACTGCGTGGTCTGGCGCACCTACCGCCAGCGGGATCTGGAAGAATTTGCCGAGCTGGCCGGTGTGCCGGTGATCAACGGCCTGACCGACTACGCACACCCCTGCCAGGTGCTGGCCGACCTGATGACCATCCGGGAGCGCCGCGGCACCCTGGCCGGGCGGAAGCTCTGCTTTGTGGGCGACGGCGGCAGCATGGCCAACAGCCTCATCGTGGGCGGCCTGCTGGCCGGGATGCAGGTCACCTGCGTCTGCCCGGAGGCCTACCGCCCCGCCGCCGACGTACTGATGCTTGCCCACAAGTACGGCAGCGCTTTCCACTTCATCTCCGACCCCGCCGAGGGCGTGCGGGACGCGGATGTGGTGGCCACCGCCGTGTGGAACACCGCCGCCCCCGGCACCGCCGAGAGCGAGCAGCGCCTGCGGGATTTTGTGGGCTTCCAGCTCACCGGCAAGCTGCTGGAAGCCGCCAAGCCCGACGCCATGGTGCTGCACTGCCTGCCCGCCCACCGGGGCGAGGAGATCTCCACCGCCGTGTTCGAGCAGCACGCCGACGAGATCTTTGACGAAGCCGAGAACCGCCTGCATGTGCAGAAAGCCGTGCTGGCCATTCTTCTGGCGGGAAAGTAACAAAAGATGACGCAGCGGGCGCATCTGCCACAGGGTGGATGCGCCCGTTTTGCATCCAAGGTTTTGCGCAATCTGCCCGAAAACAGATAAAATTTTTTGTTTTCTTTGCTTCTTGACGGCATTTGATGGTTGTGTTATTCTTTTTTACAGAACAAGACGATACTCTCAGGAGGCGCTACTTGGTTCCACTTTTTTCGATGAATAAGGTGGAAGTGTAAGCGAATCCTGTTTTTTTATGCCTTGAAACCGCCGGGGAGGAACTGGTACATGAAAATCATCAAAAAGATCAACACCAGTGCAGCCCTGGCGCTGGACAAAAGCGGCCACGAGATAGTGGTGCTGGGCAAGGGTATCGGTTTTCCACCGGTACCCTATGAACTGACAGAGCTATCCAAAATCGAGCGCACCTTCTACGATGTCAGCCCAAAGTATCTGGGCATGATCGCAGAGCTTTCCCAGCCCATTGTCATGGCGTGTGCGGATATTGCCGATCAGGCGGCCGTTGAGCTGGATTGTACTCTGAACCCCAATCTGCCGTTCACGCTGGCCGATCACGTTCAGTTTGCGGTGGAGCGGCTGAAAAAGGGTGTGGACATTACAATGCCCATTGCCTACGACATCCGGCATCTGTATCCGAAAGAGTCTGCTGTGGCCGATATGGCGTTGCAGCTGCTGCAAGAACAGACAGGGCTGGAACTGCCGCCCAGTGAAGCGGTCAATATTGCAATGCACTTCATCAATGCAGAGGCCGAAAGCGGCGATATGCACAGCCTGATGCTGAGTATGCAGGTGATCGCCAAGGTCAACGAGATCGTGGAGAGCAGCCTGAACATCCAATTGGATAAAGACAGTTATAATTACAGCCGGTTTGCCACCCACCTGCGATACCTCATCCAGCGGCTGCAGTCTGGTGTGCAGACGGATAATGTTTCTCGGAGTCTGCGCCGCACCCTGATGCGGGAATATCCCGAGATCTATATCTGCACGCTGAAGGTAACGCAATATTTGAAGGAAACGTACAACTGGGATTGCAACGATGATGAAGTGGTATACCTCATCATGCACATCCAGCGCGTGTATGAGCGCGAACAGAATTAAAATAAAAAGCTCGGTTTTCCGGAGCGACAGCCTGCAAAAGGCGCGATATCCGGGGCAGGCTTCACGACAGCACAAGAGCGCAAGCTTTGCTTTGCTGTGGCGAAGTGCGCCCCGGATTTTTCTTTTGATGTATTCTGTGCACAGGAATTACATAAAACCCGAACATTCACCGAAAGCGAGGACACTGCTATGGCAGAACAGGACATTTTACAAAGCGTTTATCCCCACATCGGCGGGCAGGACAATGTCAGCCGGACGATTTCCCGAAATGGAACGCTGTATCTTATGCTCAAAGATGCCAGTGCAGTGGATTTGAAAGCTGTAAAACAGGTGCCGGGAATTGCGGACGCTGCACTGGAACGCGGCCGACTGACCCTGCAGCTGGAAGAAAAGGAGAACTCAATGGCACAGGATAAATATGCAGAATTGAAAAAGAATCTGCTCCCTGCGATTGGCGGCAAGGAAAATATCATCTATTTTCAGCATTGCACTACCCGTCTGCGCTTCAATTTGAAAGACCGCGAAAAGGTCGATCTGGAAACCATCAAAAAGCTGAATAAAGTGTTGGGCGCGCAATGGTCCAATCAGGAATTGCAGGTCATTATCGGGCCGGCAGTCAGCGAGGTCTATCAGGCAATCTGCCAGGAAAATGGACTGGAAGCAGCTGCACCGGTGGATGAGACACTGGACCCGGTGGAAAAGAAAAAGTTTTCCGTCAAAGGACTCCTGACCGGTATGATGGATGCCGTTTCCGGCAGCATTACCCCGCTGATCCCCATGATGATCGGCGGCGGAATGATAAAAGTCCTGTACATGATCTGCAATATGGCAGGCATCCTGCCGGAGACCAGCACGACCTACCAGATCCTCTACTGGCTGGGTGATGCATTTATCTACTTCTTCCCGGTCTTTCTGGGGGCAACCTCTGCGAAGAAGTTTGGAGCGAATCAGGGCCTCGGCATGCTGCTGGGCGCATTGCTGATCTACCCAAGCTTCATTGCTGCAGCGACCGATGGCGCATCCATGACGATTTTTGGCCTTCCGGTCTATGTGACCAACTATTCTTCTACCGTCATTCCGATTATCATCACGACCTATGTGCTGAGCAAGGTGGAAAAGCTGATCTCGAAGTTTATCCCGGATTTCCTGAAATCCTGCCTGGTGCCCACCTTCTCTCTGGTCATCATGCTGCCGCTGATGCTGGTGATCACGGCACCGCTTGGCTATTACATTGGCACCTATGTAGCAAATGCTGTCATCTGGATCTATGAGACGATCGGTTCCGTTGGCGTGGCAGTGCTGGCAGCGCTGCTCCCGCTGATGGTCATGACCGGTATGCACACCATGATGACCCCGTACTGGACGACCGCTTTTGCAAGTCTTGGACACGATCCCTTCTTCCTGCCTGCCATGATCATTTCCAACATGACACAGGCAACTGCATGTCTGGCTGTGGGCCTGCGTGCAAAGGATCAGAACACCAAGTCCACCGCATTGTCCTGCGCTGCCACTGCTTATATCGCAGGCGTGACGGAGCCTGCGATGTTTGGCGTGACCCTGCGCTATAAGCGCCCGCTCTATGCCGCCATGGCAGGCAATGCCGTGGGCGGTCTGGTTGCAGGTCTGCTGAAGGTTTCCTGCTACGCATTCCCCGGTTCCGGCGGCATTTTCTCCTTTGTGACCTTTGTTGGCCCCGGCATGAATTTTGTCTGGTTCCTGGTGGCAACGGCTGCTGCAATCGTGACGACTTTTGCTTTGACATTTGTAATGGGAATTCAGGAGGATTAAAAAATGGCATTTCCGAAAGAGTTTCTCTGGGGCGGTGCAACGGCTGCCAATCAGTTTGAAGGCGGCTGGAATGAGGACGGCAAAGGCGAATCGACCGCAGACCATCTGACGCTCGGTTCCCGCAGCAAACCGCGGGAATACACCGAGACCATCGAGCCGGGCCGTGTTTATCCCTCGCACCGTGCCTCGGATTTCTACCATCACTGGAAAGAAGATATCGCTCTGATGGCGGAAATGGGCTTCAAGACCTACCGGATGTCCATCAACTGGGCCAGACTTTTCCCTCATGGAGATGAAACGGTGCCGAATCCGGCTGGTGTTGAGTTCTACCGCAACGTTTTTCAGGAACTGAAAAAATACGGCATCGAACCGCTGGTCACGATCTCGCACTATGAGCTGCCGTTTTATTTGAGCAAACACTATAACGGCTGGGCAAACCGGAAGTGCATCGACTTTTATCTGCGGTATGTTGAGGTGCTGTTCCGGGAGTACAAGGGACTGGTCAAATACTGGCTGACCTTCAATGAGATCAACAGCGCGATTTTGGAAGGAAATGCCTTTTTCTCCACGGGCATTTATTCTTCACCGGAAAAAGGTATGAAAGCGGGTGTGCTGGATTCTGCCGAGGAAGATGTAAAACCGACAGAGGATATCCGCAGCCTGCAGCATACGGCTGTGCACAATATGATGGTTGCCAGCGCCAAAGCGGTACAGCTGGCACATGCGATCGACCCAGAGTATCAGATGGGCTGCATGATCGCCGGCATCTGCCAGTATCCCTATACCTGCAACCCGGATGATATGCTGTTGATCCAGAAAGAACGGCGCAATGTGTTCTACTACTGCTCCGATGTGATGATCCAGGGCAGCTATGGCAGCTATGTAAAGCGTTACTGGGATGAAAATAACATCAAAGTGGAAATGCAGCCGGAAGATGCAGAGATCCTGCGGCAGGGAACCGTAGATTTCTATACCTTCAGCTATTATTCCACCGGCTGTGTCAGTGCAGCCCCGGCGGCAGAAAAAACGGCCGGCAACCTGATCTTCGGTGTGGCGAACCCGTATCTGAAGACTTCGCAGTGGGGCTGGCAGATCGACCCGAAGGGTCTGCGCTACTTCCTGAATGAGATCTGGGATCGCTATCACAAGCCGATCATCGTCACAGAGAACGGTCTGGGACAGGCGGATGTGCTGGAACCGGACGGCAAGGTACACGATGCATACCGCATCGACTATCTGCGCCAGCACATCGAGCAGATGCAGGAGGCTATCAAAGACGGTGTAGACCTGCGCGGCTATACCATGTGGGGCTGCATTGACCTCGTCAGTGCGTCTACCGGCGAAATGGCCAAGCGCTACGGCTTCGTCTATGTGGATGCCGATGACTGTGGCAACGGTACCTTCAGGCGCTATAAGAAGGACAGTTTCTACTGGTACAAAAAAGTGATCGCCTCCAATGGCGAAGATCTGGCATAAAGCTGCCGGAGCAACAAAAAACGAGGGTCTCTGCCGTTGGCAGAGACCCTCGTTTTGTCTGTGGTTTACACCCTTGCCGCACCCTGATCCAGAATTTTATCGAACCGGGCAAAGAAGGTGATGGTAGTAATGGTGGCCGCCAGAATGTCGCTGACCGGCTCCGCCAGAAATACGCCGAACACCGGGTCTGCCACAAGATGCGGCAGAATAAAGATGAGCGGGATCAGCAGGATGATCTTGCGCAGGCAGGCCAGCAGCAGGCTGACCTTCGCCTGCCCCAGTGCCATAAAGCTCTGCTGGCAGGCGATCTGGAAGCCCATGGCGAAGATGCCCGCCATGTAAATGCGCATGGCCCAGGTGGTGTAGGAAATGAGTGCGGAATCGGAGGTGAAGATGCCTGCCACGGCCCCGGGCACCAGCATCATAGCCAGCCAGAACAGGCAGGTGTATGCGCCGCACAGGGTCAGCTGGAACCGGAAAGCCTCCTTTACGCGGGGCTTTTTGCCGGCCCCGAAGTTGAAGCTCATCACCGGCTGGCCGCCCTGACACACGCCCTGAATGGGCAGTGTGCACAGCTGGGAGGCGCTGGTGATCACGGTCATGGCACCCACAGCCACGTCACCGCCGTAGCGGGCCAGACTGGAGCTGAAGCTGATGGAGAGCAGGCTCTCGGTGGAAAGCATCACAAAGGTGGAGATACCCAGCCCCATCACGGGCAGGATGACCCGGCCCTCGGGCCGCAGATGCTCTCTGCGGAGCCGGAGAATGGTCTTGCTCCCGGTGAGAAAACGCAGGATCCAGAAGGCACCCACGGCCTGGCTGAGCACCGTGGCAATGGCGGCACCCCGCACGCCCATGTCCAGCACAAAGATGAGGATGGGGTCCAGGATGATGTTGATGCCCGCGCCGATGACGGTGGTCAGCATACTGATCTTAGCAAAGCCCTGGGTGGTGATAAAGGGGTTCATGCCCATGACGAGGAGGACACAGACCGAGCCCAGGATATAGATGCGGCTGTAGGCCAGCGCATAGGGCAGGGTGGCCTCGCTGGCACCAAAGAGCCGCAGCAGGATGGGAGCCCCGGCATAGAACCCGATGGTAAGCACCACGGCAAAAAACAGCAGCATGGTAAAGCTGTTGCCAATGATCTTTTCGGCTTCTTCTTTGTTGCCCTGCCCCAGCGCGATGGCCGTGCGGGGCGCGCCGCCCGCGCCGATGAGCATGGCAAACGCGTTGAGCAGCATCAGGATGGGGGCAAACAGGCCCACACCCGTCAGCGCCGCCGCGCCAATGCCCGCAATATGGCCGATATAAATACGGTCCACGATGTTGTACAGCAGGTTGACCACCTGAGCCACAACGGCGGGGATCATGAGCTGGAGCAGCAGCTTTTTGACATTGCCGCTCCCCATGTTCTGTCTGGTCTGCGCCATGAAATCTCTCCTTTGAGTTGAAATTTTTCAACAAAGTGCAATTCGTAAAGCAAAGCACGGCAAAAATCGACCGGCTTTGACAAAAAACACGAAAAACGCCTGAGACTATTGTAACACGGCGGCGGGGGGAACACAAGAACGCCTGCGGGGCCGGGCATGGCAACATTACTGTTCCGGTGCATTGAATTTGCCGATGGCTTGTGTTACACTGGATTCGTTCGTTTTGGAATTTGAGATAGGAGAAAAATATGGAATCTCAACACAAAAAGCGGAGCGCGTTCTCCGGCAAGATCGGCTTTGTGCTGTCGGCCGCAGGCGCGTCCGTTGGCCTTGGCAACATCTGGCGTTTCCCGTATCTGGCGGCCAAGTATGGCGGCGGCATCTTTCTGCTCATCTACATTCTGCTGGCGTTCACGTTCGGCTATACCATGATCGTGGCGGAGACGGCTCTGGGCCGGATGACCAAGAAGAGCCCGGTGGGCGCTTTCGCGGCCTTTGGCAAAAAGGGCGGGCTCTCGTTCGGCGGCTGGATCAACGCCATCATCCCCATCCTCATCGTGCCCTATTACTCGGTCATTGGCGGCTGGGTCATCCGGTACCTGGCGGATTACACTGCCGGGCACGGCAAGGAGCTGGCCACGGACGGCTATTTCTCGTCGTTCATCTCCAATGGTGCTTCGGCGGAGATCTGCTTTGTCATCTTCACCATCTTGACGCTGGCGATCATCTTTGCGGGCGTCCGCAACGGCGTGGAACGGGTCTCCAAAGTCATGATGCCCATTCTGGTGGTGCTTTCCGTCATCATTGCGGGGTACTCCGTCACCCGGCCCGGGGCGCTGGCGGGTGTGAAGTATTTCCTCGTGCCCAATGTCGCCAATTTCTCTTGGATGACCGTCGTCACGGCCATGGGGCAGATGTTCTATTCCCTGTCCATCGCCATGGGCATTCTGGTCACGTTCGGCTCCTATATGAAAAAGGACGTCTCGATTGAGGAGTCCACCGAGAACGTCGAAATTTTTGACACGGCCATTGCCATCATGGCGGGCCTGATGATCATTCCGGCGGTCTTCTCGTTCTCCGGCGGCGCCCCCGATACCCTGCAGGCTGGCCCGGCCCTGATGTTTATTACCATCCCCAAGGTGTTCGACAGCATGGGCCTTGGCACCGTGGTGGGCATCCTGTTTTTCACGCTGGTGCTGTTTGCGGCGGTCACCAGCTCCATTGCCCTGACCGAAAGCGCCGTCTCCACCTTTGAGGACGAGCTGGGTTGGGACCGTCATCAGGCCACCGTCCTCATCGGCGTCATCATGCTGGTGCTGGGCAGCCTCTCGGCCCTGGGCTACGGCCCGCTGGCAGGCGTGACCGTGTTCGGGATGCAGTTTTTGGATTTCTTTGATTTCCTCACCAACTCCGTCATGATGCCCATTGCGGCCATCACCACCTGCCTGCTGGTCTCCCGCGTCATCGGTGTAAAAAAGATCGAGGAAGAGGTCACTTTGAGCGGCAAACCGTTCCGCCGCAAGGTCGTCTTCAACTTTATGATCCAGTATCTCTGCCCCGTTTTCGCGGCCATCATTCTGGTCAGCTCGGTGGCAAATGCACTGGGCTGGATCGCCATGTAAAAGAAAATACAGCAAGTTACAGCAAAACCCCGGCGGGATCGTTCGACTCCGCCGGGGTTTTATGTTACGGATTCAAAAAATGCAGATCAGCCCTTGCAGCCCTGCTCTTCCCAATCGCCGAAGTCGGAAGCTTCCGCGATCTTGGTGGGGTCGAACTTGCCGTTCTCATCTTTGGGAGCAACAGCAGGGCCGACCTCCACGGGGTTCGGGTTGGGGGCCTCCGCTTTGGCTTCGCTCTCCGCTTTGGCTTCGCCCTCCACTTTGGTTTCGCCCTCGGCGTAAGCCTGTGCGGTCTTGGCGGCCTCCTCGGCGTCATTTTCGGCGTCCTCGGGGAACTCGATTTCCTCCACATGGAGCGGGGCCTTGTCGTTGAGGATCTGATCCAGCACAACGATGGCAGCGCCGGTGACAGCAACGGCAGCCGCCGTGCCCAGGATACGGAACAAAGCTTTCATAGCAACCTCCTAAAGCCAACTGGCTATAGACCGGCCCTTGCCTCTCTGTTTGGGAGAGGCGTCCGCAAAGCAGACGGGCGAATTTAAGAGAACGTCACAACGTCGTTCAGGGGCTTCTCAGCGGGCTCCACGGAGAGGGCGGTCAGCACCGGGCCCTTGCCGCGGTAGATATTGTGGAACTTGTAGTTGACCTTGGCGGTCACGCGCACCCAGGCACGCTGCTCCAGGGCTTTGTAGCCGTCGTAAACGCAGGGGAAGCCGACAAACTGGATGTCCTGCACGCAGCAGGTCATGGCAAAGCGGCCGGGCACAAAGCTGTTTTTACCGGCGCGGTTGGTCTGGCAGACCTGTGCCAGAAAGCGCACCGTCTTGCCGGTGTACTTCTGGGGCTCGTCCTGACAGTCCATGTACCAGATGCCAAAATCGTCATCCGGGATGTCGATGGGGTCGGCGTTGATATCAAAGGGCAGCGGGTCGGGGATATCATCGTAGGCTACGCTGCCGTCCTTGAACTCGTAGGCGATATCGCACTTACGGGAGGCCTGCCGCACCAGCTTGTGCAGCTCCTGCCGGGCGTCATCGTTGTTCACGGCTTCGGCGCGGTTGAATACGATCAGCTCGCTGCGGGCGATCTTATCCAGCATCAGACTGCGCATGGAGTTGTCGCGGGCGTAGGTCAGGGCGGTGGTGCCGTCGGCAGTGGCAATGCACTGGTACACCAGCCAGTTCTCGGGCAGGGCA
>OGMF01003810.1_pt1 | contig 10934 bp, 10 predicted proteins | sample 1572921 | NCBI WGS metagenome assembly OGMF01 (sample SAMEA2581919, study PRJEB24529) | metagenome | biome: Human gut stool | place: China | collected 2011
CTTCGAGGAGGGCGGCAAGCTGACCGAGCAGGTGCGGCGCAAGCCATACTCGGTGGTGCTTTTTGACGAGATCGAAAAGGCGCACCCCGACATTTTCAACCTGCTGCTGCAAATTTTGGAGGACGGCTGCCTTACCGACTCGGCGGGACGCAAGGTCAGCTTCGCGAACACGTTCATCATTATGACGACCAACGCGGGCGTTAAGGAGCTGGAAAACCGCCACACCGTCGGCTTCGGCGAGCGTGCGGGCGAGGGCGTATCGCAGGCTTGCATGGCTGAGCTGAAAAAGCTGCTCTCGCCCGAGCTGCTCGGCAGGATCGACGAGATAATAACTTTCCGCCCGCTGGACAAAACTTCGCTGACGCAGGCGGCGGAAAGAGAGCTTTGCCTGCTGCAATCGCGCTTGCTTACCATCGGCTGTACCATGAGCTATTCTGCCGAATGCCCCGCCGCGGTCGCGGACGAATGTATGACTGGCGTCAGCAAAAGCGGCAGCGTTCAGGCACGCGACGTGCGCAGGATAATCCGCCGCAGCGCCGAAAACTCCATCAGCGATATGATCTTGCAGACAGGCTGCCGCGAGTACGCGCTGGTCTGCGAAGATGGCAGGCTGAAAGCCCGCGCAGTTCAATTTTCTGCATAAAAAAATAAGGCGAGCCGTACTTTGCGTACAGCCCGCCTTTAGTTATGCTATCATTTTACATAATTTACATGAAGCAGTTCGTGAGTTCTGCCCTTGAGTATGCCCTCGTAAAGCTCTTTCATCAGCGGATTTTCCTCTGAGAATTTCAGCGTGCAGAGCTTGTCGGCGGCGTAGAGGTTGTCGCCGCGCTTGTGCTTCTCGGTCGCGGTGGCTATCGGCTCTTTCCCTACACGACGCTCTTCCGATCTTATTTCTCGCCATTTTTGATGCGTTCCATAACTTTCGCGACGTTGCCCAGACCGTTCACCACGCAGATCTTCAGCGTGGTGTCGTCGGCGAGGATCTCGTACTCCTTGATGCCGTCAAATCCGCGAACGCCCTCGAAAGCGAGGTTGCGCAGAGAAGCGAGCGATTTATCGGGAGAAACGCGGCGGATAACGGCTTCTGTAACACCGCCCGTAACGCCGAATATCACGCCCGAACCGGTCATAGTGCCGAAAGGCAGGTCTACCGCCTCCGGCTCGAGGTCGGCGAAAACTATGCCCGCCTGCTTTATCATCTTTACCAATTCCTGTGTGGTAATGACGTAATCAACGTAAGGCTTGCCGTTTTCATCCTTAAACTCATCGCGCGCCGCCTCCATCTTCTTAGCCGTGCAGGGCATTACCGCCGCAGAAAGCAGGCGCTTGCCGCAGTCTTTGTACTGCTCGGCGATGACGGAAGCGAACATCTGCATCGGCGAGCGGCAGCTCGAAATGTTCGGCAGGTAGTCGGGGTACTCGTTCTCGGCGTACTTTATCCAGGCGGGGCAGCAGCTTGTGAACATGGGGAAAGGCCCGCCCTTTTCGAGGCGCTCGATAAATTCGTTCGATTCCTCCATTACCGTCAGGTCGGCGGCGGTAGAGGTGTCGAAAACGAGGTCGAAGCCTATGCGGCGGAGCGCAGCGGTTATCTTGCCCATAACGTTCTCGCCCTTGTAGCCAAATTCCTTGGCGACGGCGACGCGAACGGCGGGGGCTACCTGCGCGATAGCGAGGGTATCGGAGTCGTTCAGCTCGTTCCAAAGCTTGTGAGCGTCGTCCTTTATAACGATCGCAGCGGTGGGACATACCGCGGCGCACTGTCCGCATCCAACACAGTTAGATTCGCCGATGGGCTTATCGAAAGCGCAGGCGACCTTCATCTTGCTGCCGCGGAAAGCGAAATCTATCGCGCCGACATTCTGCACCTCGTTGCACATTCTTACGCAGTCGCCGCAGAGTATGCACTTGTTGGCGTCGCGGGTTATCGAGAGCGAAGAATCGTCGATGTCGGGCTCAGACTTAGGATTATTAAAGCGCACGCGGTGTATATCGAAGCGCGCGGCGAGTTCCTGAAGCTTGCAAGTGCCGTTTTTATCGCAGGTGGTGCAGTCGCGGCAGTGGTTTGAAAGCAGCAGCTCCAGTATCATTTTGCGGTATTTTCTAAGGCGCGGGGTGTTGGTCTTTATTTCCATACCCGCGCGCGGCGGCGTAGAGCAGGCAGCCTCCATGCCGCCCCATTTGTTCTCTACCATGCACATACGGCAGGCTCCGTAAACGGAAAGCTCAGAGTAGTAGCAGAAAGTCGGCAGGTCTATGCCCGCCTTGCGTATCAGCTCAAGCAGATTCTTTTCGCCCTCTATGGCTATGGGAGTGCCGTCTATAATCATAAAATTGCTGTTCATTTTCAGACCTCCTTAACTGCTTTGAAGTTGCACGACGTTATGCACGCTCCGCACTTTATGCACTTCGCGGTGTCGATGTGGAACGGGCTTCTTATCTCTCCGCTTATCGCGCCTACGGGGCAGGCTCTCGCGCACTTCGAGCAGCCCTTGCAGATGTCGGGGTCTATCTGATAAGTTACCAGCTTCTTGCAGTTTCCGGCGGGACATTTCTTATCGTAAACGTGCGCCTCATACTCGCTGCGGAAGTTCTTTATCGTGGAAACTACGGGGCTTGCGGCGCTCTTGCCGAGTCCGCAGAGCGCGGTGGATTTGATGGTGTCGGCAAGCTCGAGCAGCGTTTCTATATCGCCGTCCTCACCGTTGCCCGCAACTATTTTCTCCAGTATTTCCAGCATTCTCTTTGTGCCTTCGCGGCAGGGTACGCATTTGCCGCAGGACTCGTTCTGAGTGAAGTTCATGAAAAATCTCGCGACTTCTACCATGCAGCTGTTCTCGTCCATTACTACAAGTCCGCCCGAGCCTATCATAGCGCCGACCTTTTTCAGCGAGTCGAAGTCGAGCGAAATATCGAGGTTATCGGTAACAAGGCATCCGCCCGAAGGGCCGCCTATCTGCACAGCCTTAAATTGCTTTCCGCCGCGGATACCGCCGCCAACGTCGAAGATTATCTCGCGCAGGGTCGTGCCCATAGGCACTTCTATCAGACCGGTGTTGTTGATATTTCCCGTCAGCGCGAAAGCCTTAGTTCCGGGCGAATTTTCAGGGCCTATCGACTTGTACCACTTAGCGCCCTTTAGGATTATCTGGGGCACATTGGCAAATGTTTCTACGTTATTGAGCACAGTGGGCTTCTCAAAAAGTCCCTTTTCTACCGTTCTCGGCGGCTTTACACGCGGCATACCGCGCTTGCCCTCTATCGAGGCGGTAAGTGCCGAACCCTCGCCGCAGACGAAAGCGCCCGCGCCGCGGTTGATGTGCATATGGAAGCAGAAGTCAGTGCCGAGAATGTTATCGCCCAGCAGACCGAACTCCTCGGCTTCCTTGATAGCGTTTTGCAGACGCGAAACAGCCAGCGGGTACTCAGCGCGAACGTAAATGTAGCCGTCGCGCGCGCCAGTTGCTATACCGCCGATTATCATTCCTTCGAGCAGACGGTGGGGGTCGCCCTCCATGATGGAGCGATCCATGAACGCTCCGGGGTCACCCTCGTCGCCATTACAGACTACATACTTTACAGGCTCGCACTGGCGTGCTACCTGCGCCCCTTTTTTGCCGAGTGGAAAACCTCCGCCGCCTCTGCCGCGCAGGTTCGATTCGAGCATTTCGTTAAGTATGTCCTCGTGGCTCATGTCGAAAAGCGCCTTTTCCACCGCGCGGTATCCGCCGATGGCGAGGTACTCCTTGATAGAGGTCGCGTCGATGTGACCGCAGTGCTCAAGCACTATGCGCGACTGCATCTTATAAAAAGGTATCTCTTCCTGCTGTTTGTAGATAACGCCGTTCTGCTTGTACGCAAGACGGTCTATGTACTCGTCGCCGATGATGGTCTTTTCCACGATTTCCTCGCAGTCATCGACCTTGACTTTTGTGTAAAGCAGTCCGCCCGGCTCGATGCGCACCAGCGGGCCCATTTCGCAGAAGCCGTGGCAGCCGCTGCGCTTTACGCCTACCGAGCCTTTGTGAAAATCGGCATCATGCGGCTCGTCAGCCAGCGAAACTACACAGTCTACGCCCTTTTCTTTCAGCAGCTCGATAAGCCTTGCGTAAATTTTGAGCGAACCGCCCGCAACGCAGCCCGTGCCAGCGCAGATGAGTATCTTTTTCTTCTGAGCGTCCACAGCGTTTTTATAAAGATCTCTGAACTCGTCAAGAGCATTTCTGTCTTTAAGCAGCATTATTTCTCCTCCTTTAATTCTTTGAGCAGCGCCGCCGCCTTATCGGGCGTCATTTCGGGGTGAACGACGTCGTTTACGGTGAGTACGGGCGCAAGTCCGCAAGCGCCGAGGCATGAAACCGTTTCCAGCGTAAAGGTCAGATCGTCGGTGGTGTGCTTCGACTCGTTCAGACCCAGCTCGTCGCGCAGGTAAGTGAGTATCGGTATCGACTTTCTTACATGGCAGGCAGTTCCGTCACAAACCTTGATGACGTACTTACCCTTCGGCTCGAGCGAGAAATTCTCGTAAAAGGTCGCTACGCTGTAAATTCTTGCCTCGCTGGTGTTGAGCTTTTTAGCGAGGTAGGGGAAGATCTGCGGGGGCAGATAGCGGTATATCTCCTGAATATCCTGCAAAATAGCGATCACAGCGGTAGGCTCGTGTCTTTCAAGGATCTCGTCGATCTTTGAAAAATCGAAATCCGTGTTTTTTTCGTTAGACATTATTTATCCTCCTGACTGGACAATTTTTGTATAAAGTACACTAAAAAAGTGCAAATTATTTGCAATTTCCGTGAGTATTATACTTTAATTATATACCACATATCGCTTTTTGTCAACTGCTTTTTTGCATATGCCATATACATTTTACTATATGCTTATCTAAATGACACAGAGTATTTTGTGCATAATCGTTAATATTCGAGCCACAAGTTGTGCATAGTAAACAAACGTGCAAACAAAAAAGAGCCGCCGAATTTCTTCGACAGCTCTTGAAAAAATATTCAGTAATTAGAATTATGCGCCGTACTTAGCAGTGTTTACCTTGATACCAACGCCCATGGTAGAAGCTACTACCACGCTCTTGAGGTACTGACCCTTAGCAGCCGCAGGCTTAGCCTTTACGATAGCTTCCATAAGGGTGTTGAAGTTCTCCTCAAGCTTTTCAGCTCCGAAAGAAGCCTTTCCGATGGGGCAGTGAATGATGTTGGTCTTGTCAAGACGATACTCGATCTTACCTGCCTTAGCCTCGGTAACAGCCTTAGCTACGTCAGGGGTAACAGTACCTGCCTTGGGGTTAGGCATAAGTCCGCGAGGTCCGAGGATCTTACCAAGACGTCCAACTACGCCCATCATGTCGGGTGAAGCGATAACTACGTCAAAGTCCATCCAGCCTTCTTTAGCGATCTTATCTACATAATCCATACCGCCGTAGTACTCAGCGCCGGCAGCCTTAGCAGCCTCGAACTTGTCTTCCTTGCAGAATACAAGAACTCTTACCTTCTTACCGGTACCGTTGGGCAGTACAACTGCGCCTCTTACCTGCTGGTCAGCGTGACGAGAGTCAACGCCCAGACGGATATGAGCCTCTATTGTTTCATCAAATTTAGCCTTTGCGCCGCTGGCTGCAAGCTCGAGAGCAGCAGGAGCGTCATAAAGCTTCGACTTATCAACAGCCTTTGCACTGTCAACATATTTCTTGCCGTGTTTCATTATAAATCCTCCTTGTTAGTGGTCATGACGGAGCTCAGCGCTCATTTTTCAGAGCCTGATCCTCCCACCTTCTTGCCTCGATGGCTGTATCAGTCTTTTACTACAACGCCCATCGAACGGCAGGTACCTGCGATCATGCTCATTGCAGACTCAATGTTAGCTGCGTTGAGGTCGGGCATTTTCTGCTCTGCAATGCTCTGGATCTGCTCTTTAGTAATAGTAGCGACCTTAGTCTTGTTAGGTTCGCCGGAGCCGGATTCGATCTTGCAGGCCTTCTTGATAAGAACAGCCGCAGGCGGAGTCTTTGTGATAAACGAGAAAGAACGGTCAGCGTAAACTGTGATAACAACAGGGATGATAAGACCCATGTCGTTCTTAGTTCTCTCGTTAAAGTCCTTTGTGAATGCCATGATGTTTACACCGTGCTGACCCAGAGCAGGACCAACAGGGGGAGCAGGAGTTGCCTTTCCTGCCGGGATCTGAAGCTTAATCAAGCCTACTACCTTTTGTGCCATCTTATTCGCACCTCCATAAAATTGTGGTAAGGCGAGCTGTGCGATCAACTCTCCCACTTGTCACAGTTTCGTACATAAAAACTGCGTTTTTTCCTTTGAATGTTAAAAGCTTAATCCTCTGCCTTGATCTGTGAGATGGGCAGGCTTACGGGTGTTTCTCTGCCGAACATCGAAACTACTACCTCTACGGTCTGAGCCTCGAGGTCTATGCTCGAAACAACGCCTGTAAAGCCCTCGAAAGAGCCTGTGGTAACTACCACGTTATCGCCCACGCTGTAATCTACCTCTACGGTCATAGCGCCTGTTTCTACTCCCAGAGCCTCTACCTCTTTATCGCTGAGGGGCACGGGCTTTGATCCTGGACCTACGAAACCGGTAACGCCGCGGGTGTTTCTTACAACGTACCACGAATCATCGGTCATGACCATTTTCACGAGCACATAGCTGGGGAAAAGCTTTCTTTCTGCCTCGACCTTTTTCGCTTCCTTTACCTCGGTATAGCTTTCCATAGGTATTCTTATCTCGCAGATAAGGTCGTGCAGTTTGCGGTTTTCTACTACCTTTTCAATATTCTGTTTCACCTTGTTCTCATAACCCGAATAGGTGTGGATCACATACCACTTTGCGTTATCAGCCATTTGTATCTTCCTCCCAAAACATTGAAGCTGTGAAAACCTTCCGTGCGGCTTACTTGCCGCCTATCGACAGCAGAGCGTTCATGCCCGCCATCAGCGCGGTGTCTATACCGAAAAGGAACAGACCAACTACTACCATTACACCTATTACGATGCCGGTATTGTTGACTACCTTAGCCTTATCGGGCCAGACAACCTTTTTGATCTCAGATTTCAGATCTCTGAAATACTTTTTGATGCCGCCTTTTTTAGTTTTTTTGGCGGAGTCTTTCTTAGAAGACTTGACCTCTTTCTTGGAATCAGCTTTCTTAGACATTAACAAAAGCCCCTTTCCAATTACTTGGTCTCTTTGTGAAGAGTATGCTTCTTGCAGAACTTGCAGTATTTGTTCATTTCAAGTCTGTCAGGGTCATTCTTCTTGTTCTTCTTAGTGTTGTAGTTTCTCTGCTTGCACTCTGTGCACGCGAGGGTGATCTTAACTCTCATGTTCGGCACCTCCTGACGAAATTTACACCCCGCCGAGAACAAAAGCCGGGTGCGGTCTGCCTCCCTCATACGCATTATGCGCAGGCTTTTCGCTATTAAAAAGCCCTGAGGTAACTTATGATTTTCACGCAAAAGAGCGCAAAAAAATATACCTCATAAAGAGGTATATTTATTATAGCATATTAAATTGCCCTTGTCAAGCACATTTATGAACGCAATGTAAATTTTGCGTACAAGCTTACTTATCCTTGTTCTGGTCTTTCAGCTTGTTCTGCTCTTCTTCCATCATCTTCATAAGCTGTGCGAGAGCTGCATTTGCGTCCTGACGAGGTGCGGCGGGACGGTTCGCGGGTCTGTGCTGTGCGGGCAGGCTCGGGCTTCTTTTCAGGAGCGGGCGCGGGTGCAGGCTCTTCTGCGGGAGCTTCCTGCGGCTCTTCCTTAGTGGTAACTGCCTCGTCGATCATCTTAGATGCGCGCTCGTAATAAGTGGGGTCGATCTCGGGCTTAGCTTCCACGGCAGGCTCTTCTGCGGGGGCTTCCTGCTGAACAGGCGCGGGTGCAGGCTCTTCGGTCTGTGCAGACTGAACGGGCTGTGCCGGCTCTTCATAAACAGGCTCTTCCACAGGCTGCTCAGGCTCTTCGTAAACGGGAGCGGGACGCTCAGTTTTGCGCATCATGGAAGCGTACTTATCCTCAAACTCTTCCTGATATGTATCCTTAGGCTTTTCAGATGTGTAAACTTCGTCGTTTTCACCGCCGTAGAGGAAATCGTCTAGGGTAACGTTCTCATCGCCTTCGTCATCGTAATCCTCATCGTCGTCATCATAATCATCGTCGTTAGAGCGGCGCGCGATAGCCATTATCAGCTCGATAACTACGAGCAGCACCAGCGGAGCGGCTATGCAGATAGCCATGCCGAAAGGCGTTGCCACGAAGGAGATTATCTTGCCCGCGGTCATGTAATAGCTGGTAGCTATGCCGATAATATCATCGCTCTTGAGGTCGTAATGCTTATCGGGGGCGCTGTTCTGGTAAACTGTGTAAACTACGCCGTCTACCGTATCGCCCTTAGAGCTTACGTCCAGCAGCCAGCCCACGGTAGTGCCTTCGCCTCCTACGTTTTTGCAAAGCACTGCGTAACCCGTCTTATCGGGTGAGGGCACGCCCTCCGCCGCGATAACGAGTGAATTTTTCGGCGAGTCTGGCGCCATGTTGTCGCTGTCCATCAGGTAGAAGCTGTATCCGCCGATAGTAACTACCGAATCCTCATTTTTAAAGAGCTTTGAAAGTCCGAAAACTATCAAGCCTTCCAGTATTATGAAAACGATAAAAAATATCGCAACATTTTTAGCAGCCGAAGATTTTTTCTGCTTTGTCTGTGATCTGCTCATCTTTCTTTACCATTCCTTCCAAAATTTTATCTCTGATACGCATACTTTCCATATGCGCACCATATACACAAGTCTATTATAGCACACTTCAAAACAAATTTCAACACTTTTTTATAATTCGCCGCAAATTTTTTCTCAGCTCTCAAACTGCGAATTGTAAAGCTTAGCATAAAAACCTTCTTTCGCCATAAGTTCGCCGTGAGTTCCCTGCTCTACTATATGGCCCGCATTCATTACCAGAATACAGTCGGCTTCCTTTATCGTGGATAAGCGGTGGGCGATTATGAAGCTCGTTCTGCCCTCCATCATCTTGTTGAAAGTTTTCTGAATGAGTATCTCAGTACGGGTATCTATCGAGGAGGTCGCCTCGTCGAGTATCAGCATCGGCGGCAGTGCGAGCATTACGCGCGCAATGCAAAGAAGCTGTTTTTGACCTGCCGAAAGCGTTCCGCCGTCCTCAGTTATCACGGTGTCGTAGCCGTTTTCAAGTCTGCGGATAAAGCCGTCGCAGTAAGCCGCTTTCGCCGCCGCTTCTACGTCCTTGAACTCCGCGTCGGGGCGGGCGTAGCTGATATTTTCGCGTATAGTGCCTGTTTTCAGCCAAGTGTCCTGCAATACCATGCCGTATACCGAGCGCAGCGAGTCGCGCGTGCAGCTCTTTATCGGCAGACCGCTTACCGAAATGCTGCCCTTGTCCGCATCGTAAAAGCGCATGAGCAGATTTATAAAGGTAGTCTTGCCGCAACCCGTAGGGCCGACTATCGCGATGCGCTGACCGGGCTTTACGTCAAGGTTAAATTCCTCAATGAGCGGAACTTTCGGGTCGTAAGAGAAGTACACGTTTTCCGCGCGCATAGTGCCGTCCACCTCGGTAAGCACATGAGCGTCCTCCGCGTCGGGTATCTCCTGCGGCTCGTCGATAAGCTCGAGCACGCGCTTTGCACAAGCGAGCGCGCCCTGAAGCTCGGTGATAACGCCCGAGATCTCGTTGAAAGGTTTGGTGTACTGGTTAGCGTAGGTGAGGAAGCAGGAGAGCATACCTACCGAGAAATGTCCGCCGATAACGGATATAGCGCCGACTATGCCTACCGCCGCGTATACAAGACCGTTTATAAAGCGGGTAACGGGGTTGGTCATAGATGAGAAGAATATCGCGCTTACGCTTACGTCGCTCAGGCGCTGATTTACTTCGCCGAAGCCTTCCTCAGCCTCGTCCTCGTGGGCGAAAGCTTTCACCGTTTTCTGGTTGCCCGTCATTTCCTCAACGAACGCCGTCAGCTCGCCGCGCACCTGCGACTGCTGTTTGAAAAATTTAAAAGTATTGTTAGCGATGTAGCGCGCCGCGAAAAGCGAGATCGGCGTGAGCACTACCACTATAAGGGTTATCTTCACGTTTATCGAGAGCATAAAGCCCAGCGTGCCGACAATTGTAACAACGCCCGTGAAAAGCTGAGCGAAGCCCATTATCAAGCCGTCTGAGATCTGCTCGATGTCTGAGATAAGTCGGCTGATTATATCGCCTTTGGGGTGAGAGTCGATGTATCTCAGCGGCAGACGGTTCAGGTTCGCGAAAGCGTCGTTTCGCAGGTCTTTTACCGCCGAGAAAGCTGTTTTGTTGGTGCAGAGCGTCATTGCGTACTGTGAGAGCGCTACTATAATGATAGTGACCGCGAATTTCACCAGCAGCGGTTTCAGCCCCGCGAAATCTACCTTGCCGGGGGCGATTATAAGGTCTACCGCATGACCCGTTAGTATAGGCGCGTAAAGGGTAGCCGCTACGTTTATGACTGCGAGCACCAGCGCCGCTGTAAGCTCTTTTCTGTATGGTTTAAGATAGCGGAGAAGCGGCTTTACCGCCGAAGCGCTGCCCTGCTGCTTTACGGGTAACTTAGCCATTTTTCTTCGCCTCCTCTGCTGTAAGCTGCGACATACAGATCTCCTTGTAAACTTCGCAGTTGTCAAAAAGCTCTTCGTGCGTGCCGATGCCTGCCATTCTGCCGTCGTCTAGCACTATTATCTTATCCGCGTTGCGTATGGAAGATACGCGCTGCGAAACTATGAACACCGTCATGCCCTCGGTCTTTTGCGCGATGGCTTTTCTCAGCGCCGCGTCGGTAGCGAGGTCGAGAGCGGAGGCGCTGTCGTCGAGAATGAGTACTCCTGCTGACAGGCGATTATCAGGGCACGGTGCT
>OGMF01003815.1_pt1 | contig 10921 bp, 18 predicted proteins | sample 1572921 | NCBI WGS metagenome assembly OGMF01 (sample SAMEA2581919, study PRJEB24529) | metagenome | biome: Human gut stool | place: China | collected 2011
TAATCGATCAGGGCCTTTCGGTACTGGTCCATGAGGGCACCCGGCTGACTTTCCTCGGCGAGGACGGCGGCGATCTGCTGCGATAGCTGCCGATTCCCGGCGATGTCCTTTGGGTGCATCGGGAACGGCATCCTCTCCCGGAGCCGGGCGGCGAACCAGTCAGCAAGGTCGGCCATTTCTTTGGTCAGTTTCTGGTAGGCTTTGCCGTACTTCGTCTGGAGGACTTCCAGCGGCACCTGTTCACGGTTGGTCTTGAGCTTCCTGAAGGTATCGTTGAACCGGGCCATCATTTCCCGGTCGTCGTCCGAGGCGGGCATCTGCATCACTCCATGTATTTTTTGGCTTTGGGGTTCCATTTGAGAGTGGTCTCCTTGCCGCAATCGCCGCAGGGATAGCTAAAATCCGGGCTTTCGATGTTTGTCTGTCCGTAAGTGTGCCGACCACAGCTGCAGTCATATTCAAACAGTGCGGTGTTTTCCAGCGAGAATTTTGCACCGCATTCTTTGCAGGTCCACTCGGTGCGGTAGTCCTTTGTGAAAGCGACGAACTCATCGCCGCACTTCGGGCATCTCAGTCTCATCAAGCCTTTTGCTCCTTCGGGTTTCGCTGCCTTTTTGGGAGTTTCGGTGGGCGCAAGTTTGAAGGATGCGAGATCCGGGCGGTAGCAGACGGCATCGAGTGCATCATCGTGCGAGGGGGGGGCTTTCCTCCGGCTCATCGGGTGCAACTTCGGGCGGCTCCGGCTCGGCAGGTTCTTCCGGCTCCTGCTGCTTGGCCTTTTCGGTCTGCTCCTGAATGACAGCCTGAAGCGCAGCGGCGTTTTGTTCCGCATTACTCGGTGCCCCGGTCAGGCCGCTTTGAATTGCAAACTCTGCGATGTAGGTGTTGAGCTGGTCGCTGATCGTGTTCCTTGCCCGGAGCAGCTGCTGGGCGTTCTGGCAGGTGATCGTCATGTCCAGCCTGTCCTCGCATCCCTCGGTGATCACCAGCCGGGCGGTGTAGTAGCTTTCGTCCATTTTAATCCTCCAAATTTAATGCTTGGCCGCACTTGCGGCAATATGCGCGCTTGAGCAGGGCCGGCCTATAAACAACTTCGTGGCAATAAGGGCAACTCCCGAATTGTGAGTTTTCCCACAACAAGTCCACCTTTGCCGGGATCTGCTTCTTGAGCGCATCCATGCCCATCTGACAGGCTTCTTTTACGGTTTCGAGGCTGTCGTAATTTTCCCGGCGTTCCGGGTCGAGGATCTCGGCGGCCCGCTCGTAGGTCATTTCCATTTGCAATGCCTCCTTTTGTGGTTTCGGGTGCTTGTTTCACCTAATCGGCGGGAGTAGGTGAAACGGCGTTTTGCCTTGTGGCCGTGCGGCTTTCCGGGTTCCGTTTCACCTGTTTCACCTATTTTGAAACACACACCGTATTTTTAAGAATTTTGCAATTTTGCACTAAAATCTTGCAAAATGCAAAAATGTGCAAAAACATACTGTATTTTGATTTTAGGTGAAATAGGTGAAACAATCTATTAAAAAGCCGCTTGATTGCTTGACTTTTTCTGTTTCACCTAATGTTTCACCTAGCGTTTCACCTAATCTTAGGTGAAACAAATTTTAGAAAGGAAGATCGTCCGTGTCGTCGATCACGGTGAATCCGTCCTGCATCGTGGTCTGTGTGGCAGAGGTCTGGAACGGAGCGGCTGCCGGAACCATAGGCGGTTCCTCTTGGTCCATCTGATCTTCGAGATCGTCCATCGGGTCCTTGTTTTCTGCCAGCTGGCCGATGAAGAACTCGACAAAGCGGCAGCTGCGGTCGCCGAATCTTCGCATGGTGGAGTAGGTGATTTTCCCATTCTTCTCCCGGTACATACTGATCAGCCCTTTGTCGGCCAGATATTTCATGGTTTTCCGGGGGCTGTACCCGGCTTTTGTGAGGGCCTGATTCAGCATGGAGGGGAAAATATAGACTGTGTTACCGCTCTCGTTCATCATGCCGAGGCAGGTACCGATCACCTGCGTTCCGAAGTACGCCTTGTTCGACATGACCCAGTCCACGATGAACTGTGCAGCGTTTTCGTTCACGTCGGTTGAGTTGTTCTCTACCTGTTCCTCCAAAATGCTGGCAGCCATGATCTTGGCTTTTTTCCACGATTCCGGGTGGATGCCCAGCTGCTGCAGAACATCGGCCTCGTCGGTGGGGTCGCCCTGCTGCTGCGTGTTGAAGAACCAGCTATCGATCATGGCATCGGCCAGAGCAACGGCAGAGATACCAGAAACGTGGGAGCCGTTTTTGCCGTTGGCTATTGCGTGGACGTAGCTCTGCATCAACTCGAAGGCATCACAAATGGTACGCTCCGGGGTGGCGATGATCCTCTTGACGAAGGCCGGGCCAGCCCAGCCGCAGTCCATCACGGACTGCTGGTGCATCAATCCGGCATCCCGCTCGTTGTCGAACGGCCCACCGTAAAGTTCCAGCACACGGGTGGAGACACCTGTTTGCGTGGTCTCTGTGCTGAGTGGTTCCTCGCCGGTGGCCAGAGCGACGGTGCGCCATTGCTGGGTGGCCTGAATGCCGCCGCTCTTTGCGCCTCTGATCTTGCCGGTGCCGGATGCGATCATGTAAACGATTTTTTCCAGCCCGGCCTGATTGTTGCCAGCAAGCTGCCGCTCATCAATGCCGAGGGGGAGGTCGCAGTAAAAGGCTGCCGTCCGTTCGAGGCCGACCTGTGTGGCGTTGAAGTTGACCATCAACCGCTCCGGGTCTCCCCATGCGGAGAGGGCCGCTTTCAGGGCTGCGGTTTTGCCGCCCTTGGAACCGCCCCAGTTGTACACGAAGAAGATGCGCTGCTTCACGATCCGCAGGAGTGGGGCGGCAAAGCTGGCTGCAAGGATGAACCTGAACTTTTGGCGGCTGCGGTGCGGGGTCATGTGTTCCACCCATTTCTCAAAGGTCCCGTTCTGGCAGTAGGCCGTGGCCATTGCCTTTTGGGATGGGTCAATGTCCAGCGTGATTCCGTCTGCGTGTCCGGGCACAAACCTGTTGCCGGGCTGCCATCCGAAGGTGGAGGTGCTGTCCTCTTTGGGGATGATGTCGATGTTCTCGGCCTCAAGACTTCCGAGGAAGCGGACCACCTGCTTCGAGTTCTCGCTGGTAATCGTGCAGCCGAGGTCTGCAAGGGCGGTGATGCTGCGGCTCTGGAAGATCACCGACCGGGGGTAGATGGCACTCTGCCAGACACCGTCTCGCTTGAAGGCTACCTCTATTTTTTCTTCCCCGGTTTCGATGCTCTGGAGACGCTTGGTCAGGATGATCGGGGTGCGGCAGCAGAGTACCGGCTGGAACTTCTTTTCGTCGATCCGGCTGATTCCTTTGTCCGAGTAAATCCAGCCCTCCGGCTGTCGGAGGCTGATCGGTGCGCCACTGATCGCTTCGGGGATGTCCTCTTTTTTATAGTCCACAGGTTTTGCGGTTTTCAGGGCATCCCGGATCAGCTTGGCAGCCTGTTCCCGGCCATGCTTGATGTAAAGGTCGGAAGGGTCTTTTTCGCCGAGAGCCTTGCAGCTCCACTCGTAGACCTCTCCCTCGTAGCCTCCATCCCGGAGACCGGCGCAGATCTTGTGGATGAAGGTGTCGCCGCCGCCGTCCGGCTCGTGGTGCAGGTACAGCTTCAGGCCCTGAAGCACCGAGGCCTGTTCCGGCTTGAACATTGAGGCCCCCGGCACACCGATGGCTGGGATGCCCATGTACCACAGGCTCTGCGTGTCGCTCTCGCCCTCAACCATGACCGCGTATCCGGCGTTGGCAAATTCAGGGATGCGCCACTCACCGTAGAGGCAGATCTTGCCGGAGCTGCCGGTGCGCCAGCGGAAGTCCTTGTGGGCGTACCGCTTGCGGTAGGTGGATTCTTCTCCGGCTGCGTTGTAGTAGGGAATGTAGAGCCATGTGGTGCCGTTGTTGCGGTCTTTCCGGGTTTCGAGGCGGCAGGTCTTGGCAAGCCATTCTTCCGGGAGGTGCTTTGCAAAGGCATACTCGGCAAGGCTAAAATCTTCGAGGACTGCGGTCTTTTCCTTTTTGGCGGGTTTCGGGGTTTCGGCATCAACGCCGTATTTCTCCAAAATCTGCTTGTATGCCTCTTTGGTGTCTACGCCATGCAGTTCTGCCCAGAATGACACGAAGTTGCCGCCCCGGTCCTCTGCGAAGCAGTGCCACTTGCCGGTCTTGAGATCGACCGAGAAGCTGTTGTTCCTGTCCTCATGGAAAGGGCACAGACCTGTCAGCTTGTCCCCGGCGAGCTTGTATTTCTGAACCACGGCGGTGTACTCGGCACGGTAATCCACCACCTTATCAAGATCTATCTCTCTTGCCGCCATGCTGCCTCCACCGCCATTCTTTCTTGAATTTCATATCGGTTCCCCTTTATGCCTTAAGGGGAGCCGCCTCGATGCGGTTCCCCTGCGGGCATGAAATTTTATAGGGCTGCTGCCTGATTAAACAAAGGGGAGATCCTTGTCTTTGTCGGTCACGTCGGTGAACTCCGTATCCGACACCTGAACGTCCAGTGCGCTTTCGTCTGCCGCCATGGTGTTGCTGGAGGCCGAGGTGCTGTAGTCGTCCATCGTGATGGCAATCTCCTTGTACTTTGCCTTGATCTCCTGCCGCATGGCCTTGGCGGTCTGAGCAACTGCCGGGGGCAGGATGCCACGCTTGTCGACCACCACGGTGGCGTAATTGATGCCGTTGGCGTTGGTGGCCTTGGCCAGCTTGAAGCCGACGATCAGGTTGGTGTAGGGGATGCCCTTGGAGGCCATGATGCGGGTGAGGGCCTTGTTCACTTCCTTGATGCTCGTGGGCGGCACCGTAAGGAGATAGAGGTTCGGGTCGTTGTTGCGCATGAGGTAGATCCGGCGCATATTCTTGCAAGCCTTGCCCTTGCCGCCATTCGGGTCGCTGCCGTACTGGTTGCAGGGGCACTTGTCGCATTCGCAAATCTCGCCGGTCCGAATGTTCAGGCCAGACTTGCCGTCCATGCTGGAGCAGACCGGGATCTTGTCCTCCGGGTTGGTGCTGCTGCCGAAAGAGTTCGGCCAGTAGCCGTTCATGCGGTGTGTGAATACAATCACGCCCTCGATGTCCTTGAGGTAGTCCTCATCTCCGTCCTCGTCGCCCTGCACCGTGAAGGCAAGGTTGCCGCCAGAGGGAATCTTGATGGTTCGGCAGTTGATGCCGGATTCATCGTCCAGATCGTCCATCTGATCCTTGGGTTCGGCTGCCAGTTCCGGGTCGAGACCGTCGTAAGCGGTGGTCAGGGCGAAGTTCTCAACGGGGGCCAGTTCGGTGCTCTTTTTTGCGGTTGCCATAGTATGTGTCCTCCTATTTATTCTTCATCGTCGGCTTCAACGTCGGCGGGTTCGGCTTCTTCAAAACCATCATTTTCTGCCGCTGCCTGTTCCAGCGGGGTGGGGGTGTCGTCTTTGCGCTCGGCTTCGTAGAGGTCGTTCATGGTGCGCTTCATCTCGGCTGCCATGACAATCGACAGGGAAATCAGCTCGCTGACCCGGTTGTGCAGGGAACTGACCGCCTCGACTGCCGGGTAGTTGGGATTCGCCAAGGTGCTGAGAAGGGTGTCCATGTCATTCCGAACGGACTTGACCTTTGCGCTGATCCGGGTGAAGTTGTCGGCGGCGATGCCGTATGCCTCGTGGCGGTTGCGCACGGCGGGCGGGTTGTAATCCTTGAGCATATCGTAGGTATCATCGATCACGCTGGCCACCCGGCAGTCCACGTCCTGCTGGAGATTGGTGCGCAGATCCATCTCGGTCTGCTGGTAGTTCTGGTTTGCCATTATTTCTTTCCTCCCTTGGTGGCCCGGCTGCTCTCACGGCGGCGGGTGATGTCGTAGGTGTCGAAGATGCTGATGCACTTGGCGAGGGCCTCGCTCAGGACGTCGTTTTCCTCGACGTATGCCTTGATGGTGGACTGGAGGGTGCGGGTGTTTACGCTCTCCACGATGATGTCGCCGAGACCCTCTTCCCGGAGGGTCTCAAAGAAATTGATGCCCTCGCTGGCCAGCTCCGCTTCGGACTTCTTGTTGTAGATGGTCTTGGGGGTCAGGGTGAACTTGAAGCCGCCGACCGAGATCGATGGGCAGTCATCGTCGATCATCTGCTGCGAGATGTTCGCTTTGGCTTCCTCGATCAGGGCGTTGTTGGCCTTGACCTCATCGGCCAGTTCTTCCTTGCGCTCCAGAAGGCTCTGGTAATCGCGCACCATGTCTAACAGTGTCATTTGTGTTCTTCCTTTCTGTTCATGCGTTCTATTTGCTCTTGCTCTGCCCGATCGTCAGCTTCGCCAGCTTTCCAGCAGAGAAGGTGTCCAAAGACTCCGATGGCTACGAGGACTGCGACGGTCAGGATTGCTCCGAGCATTGACGACGCACCTCCCATTCTGCGCGGTCATTTGCACACTGGGTGCTGCGAAAAAACAACGGGTCGTTGTCCATGATGACGTTTCGGTCGTCCCAGTATTCGTTTGCTCCGACTTTTCGAGGGTCCGTTCCGTAGGCTTTGCGCCACTCCGGGAGGTTCTCGTTGACCGCATCGAACTTCAGGCCCCACTTTGCGCAAGCGGCGACGGCCTTTTCCAGCGACCGCCCCTCTCGGCAGGTCCAGAGAATCAGTTTCGCACCCTTGCTCTGTTCTTTCAGGGCTTCATAGATTACGTCCCAGTTCGGATCTCCAATGTCGGGGTAGGTGTTCTGGCAGAGGATTCCATCAAAATCCACTGCGATGACATAGGGAAGTTGTGAAGAATCATCCATTGTTCTCATCCTTTCTTTTCTTTTTTGGGGGTTCCCGCTTCCGGGCAGGTGGTTTATCCTCAAGCTGCCCGCCGGGAGGTTTCCCCTCGGCGATAGCTTTGAGCAATTTTTGGTAGGCATCGTACACCGCCAGCTGCTGCGCCATACGCTGATACTGAGTCAGCTCTTTCGGGGTGCCGTCTAAAATCAGAGTGCCGTCCACGATGTAGATTTTCAAAAGAACTGCCTCCAGTCATCGACCACCGTTTTAGCGAGATCCTCTTTTTTGCTCAGGGACTTGAGGATGGTACTGTCCACGGTGTTCTCGGCTACGAGGTGGATGTATGTGCAGGTGTTGCGCTGGCCGATACGGTGGATGCGGGCGAGGCTCTGCGAGTAAGTGGCGTAGTTGAATGTGACGCTGTAGTAGACGCAGGTGTCGGCTGCGGTCAGGGTGATGCCGGTGCCCGCCGTGTCGATCTGGCCGACGAGAACCATCGTGGAGGGGTCTTTCTGGAACTGCTGGACGATGTCGCCCCGCTGCTCTTTCGGGATGGCTCCGTAAATGGCCACCGTTTTCATGCCGCTCTTTCCGATGATGTTCTCCGACCTTTTGATGATCTCCAAGACCTCCGGGATGAACCGGGCGAAGATCACCAATTTCTTTTTGCCCTCCAGAACGTAGTCTTGGATAATGTCCGAGAGGGCATCGAGCTTCCCGGTGCTGACCAGCTCCGGCTTGGCTGCATCGTCGGAAGCCGCCAGTGAACTGCTGCAGCCGCAGGAGTTTGGTCAGCACCGTGGTTGCGGTGATCTTCCCGCCGTTGTCCAACTCGGTGAAGCTGTCCCGCCGCAGACGGTCGTAGATGGCCCGCTCTTTGGCCGAGAGGATGATGCTCCGGGTCTGGAACGTCTGCTCCGGCAAGTCCAGGGCTTCCTCTTTGGTCACCCGGTAGGCGATGGAATGCTCTTTGCGGATGAGTTCGTCGAGGTCCTTGTACTGGACGATCTGCTTGCGATTGAAGCCGCCCATCACGGCGTAGCGGTTGCGGAAAGCGTAGAAGTTGGTGCCGAAGATGGTCGGGTCGAGGAAGCGGTACTGACTGAAAATGTCCACCGCCTCGTTCTGCACCGGGGTGCCGGAGAGAATCAGCTTGTACCGGGCCTTGTCGCCCAGTTGGTGCATCGACTTGCTCTGGGCTGCATCGTGGGTCTTGATGCGCTGGCTCTCGTCCGCGATGATCAGGTCGGCATCGTACTCCAGCAGCTTTTCAAAGATGCCATCCCGCCACGTCGATTCGTAGTTGATGACGGCCACCTTGAGGCTCTGGAAGGGAAATGCTTCGAGATCGGCGAGGGCCTTGAGACGTTGGGGTTTTGTGCCCAGCAGCGTCTTGACCGTGTACCTGAAGTCGGCATAGTCTGCAAATTCTTTCGGCCAGACGGCGCAGACGGAGGTGGGGGCTACGATCAGCACTCGCTTGATCTTGCCGAGTTTGTACCCGGCCCCGGTGACGGCGATGGCTGTCAGGGTCTTGCCGCAGCCCATCTCAAAAAGGAAACCGAAGCCTTTACCCATTGTTTTCACCTGCTTTCTCTGGAAAATGAATCTTGGTGACAGCAATGGGGAATTCCTCAATCTCGGAAGCCCACAAACAGCTTCCTTTTCCATTGAACTGTTCCCATATCAGCGGGAAACCTCCGATGCCGTCGAACAGGCTGGCCATTGTCGCATCCCTCTCGTATTGGGCGCAAAGGCGTTTTAGAACCCATTTCCAAGACGGGAGGGCGATGGAGTTTCCGAGAGCTTTATATCTTTGGCTGTCTTTGAGTTCGTGCTTCCGTCCTTTGGTATCCGTCCATTCTCCAATGTCTGTCCACCCGTCCGGGTAGCCTTGCAAACGTTCGCATTCCATAGGGGTTAGACGGCGAACAATCCATCGGAGTGTAAACACATATCCATGTCCGCCGCCTTCTCCGCTATACAACGCAGGCCATTTCCCGTATTCAGAAAAAATCCTGCGGCTCTGGACATCCCACGGTGTCAAACAGCCAGCGTGTTCAATCGCAATAGCCGTATAATCTGTGATTCTGTTTTCGTGGTCTCCGGTGATTGTCGGAACGATTTTTCCATCACCATTTCCACGAGCATCAAATACAGCCTTTGGCTGGCTAAATTCTTCTTTGTAGGCGACCGGGTTTTGATAACAGAGGGAATATCCTCCACTTTCCTTTGCTTGCAAGGTGCCGGAGACTTCTTTAATTGCTTTCAGGTTTCTGCAATCGATAGCATAGGCTACTGCGTGACGGTCGACCGTGTTCACGGTAAAGCTGCCGTTTTCTCTTACGCCTGTGCCATTCTGGTTTGTTTCCCTGTCAACTGTATTTCCGCTGATGCAGAATGTTGGCTCAGCAATCAGCTGGAAAAGAGTTTGATCTTGCCGGGTTGAAAGTGTCCCGGTTTTCTCAGTCTGAACCAGAGGTCCTTTTCCTCCACCTTCACATCCTGAACGAATTTTTAGGGTGTATGCGTCAGCCCCCCCCCCGTTGCTCCCATTCGATCATTTCCAGTAAAGCAGTCCTGAGTAAATTCGGGAGCGTCTTTCCTCTCCGGGCGGCTCTCGTTAGGATTCCACGACAGGCCTTTTCGCTCAAAAAGTATTTCGGGTGCGGATTCCCCTCCAAAATCTGCGACAAGAGCGATACGCTTTCTTCGCTGGGGGACTCCCCAAAACTGTGCATCGAAAACTCTCCAAGCAAGGCTCCATTCGGTTCCCATGAGGCATCCGCTTTTTGGCCATCCTTTTTTAGGCACAGGAATAGGGGGGGCTTCCGGCTCGATGATGTGGATCGTTTCTTCGAGGACGGCGGCGAAGTCGCTTCCTTTGTGGCTTGAGAAGGCTCCGGGGACGTTTTCCCAGACCATGTACCTTGGGCGTACATACTGACCTGTCCGTCCAGTTGATTTGTCACGCTCTCTCATCTCCTTTATAATTCTGATCTGCTCCATGAATAATCCTGACCGCTCTCCCTGCAAGCCGGCCCGCTTTCCGGCGATGCTCAGGTCTTGGCAGGGCGAGCCTCCGATGATGCAGTCCACGGCCGGAGCGTCATAGCCGTGAATCTTTGTAATATCACCGAGGTGAACCATTTTCTGAGCCGCCTTTCTTCATCCCCTGAAAATCCGCAACCCCATAGCTTGCATCGCTACATTTATGGAATTGAAGGATGAGGGGGATTTTCCGCCTGTGAACGTCTGCGCCGCTGTAAAAAAGTGCAAAATCCACTATCTTTTTAGCTGCTTCATCTTCATCGTTGGCATGGGCGTGGTGTACAAAAACGGTACCGCAAAGGCGGCATTTATAGATTGCTCTGTATTCGCTCACTGGTTCGCCGCCGCCTTTCCTGTCCACGCGCACTCGCTGCACACGAATTTTGCGCTTGGGTAGATCTGCCGGACGAGTTCGGCGTTCCCGGTCTGAAGCCAGCAAGCCTGACCGCATACCGGGCAGGTCGCCGCTTTCCACTCCGGGTTGCAGGGGTTCGGGACGTTCTTGCGCAGGGGCATGGTGGCGAACACCGGGCGGGTGTCATTGGCTGCTGCGGTCGCCGGGACGATCTTGAGAAATGTTACCTTTCGTCTCATCTGATTGCACCTCCTAGTAGCCGGGTACCGCACCAGTGGCAGTGCGAGTGGTGCGGGTTTACCCTGTGGTTGCAGTCCGGGCAATGCCATACGCCGTCCTTTTTGACCGGCTGCGATGGCACCTCGTACTTGGCATGGAGGTTGCCCAAGTCCTGCAGGAGTTTCTTACTCTGTGCGATGTAGCTGATTGCCTCGGCCACCGAGAAGCAGTTTTCCTCGCAGAGCTTCTTGATGATCTCGGTGGCTGCGTTGCAAGCGTCCACGTCGTCCTGCCAGATCTTCTTGTCGGGGTCCTGCTTCCCCTCGCAGGGGAGAAAGGATGCGCTGTTGTCCTTGATGCTGTCGATCTGGCAGAGCAGCGAGGACAGGCTCATTTTGTGAATATCGCTCATGGTGTGTTTCCTCCGTTCGGGTTAACCCACCCGAAAACCATTGCAGCCATGTTCGCCCCACGGACTTGATGCCGAAAAAGTTTCATCTTGACCGG
>OGMF01003816.1_pt1 | contig 10919 bp, 12 predicted proteins | sample 1572921 | NCBI WGS metagenome assembly OGMF01 (sample SAMEA2581919, study PRJEB24529) | metagenome | biome: Human gut stool | place: China | collected 2011
GGTGCTGCAAAAAGCAAAAACCGTGGTTTTATGTACTCGGACTCCTGCTTCCTGCCGTTCTCGAGAAGCTGACGCTGTATTTCCTCGGAGCATATCTGTGCGGGGTCAGCCCATTCCGTGTCACGGCGGTCATGGAGGCAATCGGAAGGACCGAACCGTATGCGGTACTCTTTACACGGATGCCCATGCGGTATGCAGTCAACCTGCTGTTCTTTAATGGGACATATATTCTTTGCGGCATCGCCTTCTCAGTACTCTGCTTTTTGGGCTTATACTTACTGCAAATAAAGACCGCCCGGCAAACCGGTAGCTTGGAAAGCACCTGAAAGGGGCACCGAAGTTTGGCACAGCATTACCATCACAGGCAGCCGCTCACATGCGGTTGCTTTTTTGTAAAAAGAAAACCACGCGATAGTCGCGTGGTTGAAAAAAGGATAACCGGTGAAAAAACTCCTTTTGTGCTGAAACAGCAGAAACCTGTCAGTCAAAATAACAAAGGCACAAAATGAAATACCACCCGCTTCGCGAGTGGATGTTTATTGCCTAACCTCTCTTGCTGCCCGTAAACGGGTCCGTATATGCCCAATTAACCCAAACGCGGAACAACTCTTTCCGGTTATTGATCCGATCGGAGATTATGCGATTTATCTCGATAATGCGGCGACAGAGCTTTGCGCCGGATCTTTTCATAAAATTGATTCCATCGTCGGGAAAGCCGCTGTAAAGAATCGGTCGGCACATATTCAGGCGTAGAATTCAAGCTACGGTATTCCGTTTGCACAGCATCGTTTTACCTGCAAAAATTGCGTTCTATGGCGGTCCTTATAACGCACAGATTGCGGATGATTCGAGGATTTTTCCTTTTCGGTCTGCTCATATACGATCTTTTCTGAGCTTCGTGTTCATTCTCATAGATATGTAAATGTACGCCTAAAAGCCAGGTCACCTTGGACACAAGTTTCTCACTTGTGGATTAACAACGATTTGGTATGTCGTCAAGGCTCATCTTGGAGCTCCTTTCATAGGGATGGAAATTTGCTCGCCTTGAATGAAAAAGCCTCTGCGGTTTTGAATGATACTCATTTCAAGTTTTTTCTTTTATAGCGTTCCTTACATTCGTCGATGATTTTAATCGCATCCTCTTTGTCGTGATAGTCCCCTGTCGTAACGTCAATGCCTTGGAGAACTTTGTAGTTTTCAAAAAAGTTCCGTATTTCTCTCAAGATGAAATCGGGAAGTTCGTTCAGTTCCCGATAATTTGAGTAGCGCGGATCGCAGTCCACAACGGAAATCAATTTATAATCGGGTTTTCCTCCGTCAGTCATTTCAAGATATCCGAGAACTCTCGCCGGCACATAACACCCCGGAAAGGACGGATTATCACATACAACCAGAATATCCAGCGGGTCACCGTCGGGTGCCAAAGTGTTTTCAACGCTGCCGTATTCGGTCGGATAAACCATGGAAGCATACAGAACTCTATCCAACTTGATTTTTCCGGTTGTCGGATCGATTTCGTATTTGTTTTTCGAATGAAGCGGGATTTCGATCAATGCTTCAACTACGGTATTCATCACTCAAAAATCCTTTCTGTCATCAGCGTACTGCGGTCATTTTCCGCTGCACATTTTTTGTTTCTTACCGCTACCACATGTGTAAGGGGTATTGCGGCTGACTTTTCGTTTGCAGTTGCCGTACCGGTTGACAACTGTATCTCGGCAAGTTTCTTCAAGATGCGGACTCGAACCGAACCGTTCGGCATTTTCATTGTCAAAAGCTGACTGTGAAAAATCTCTATATCCAATTTCCCTTTTTTCAGCGCCTGACGGATATTTGACCCGAGGGATCGACTGCTCATGCCCGCTCGGCGGATACATGTCATGCAGCTTCTCCGGGGTGTATCCGAGGCTGCAGGGCATTCTTACCGTTTTATGATAATCGTTGTACAGACTCGCCAAGCGCTCCGCATCCCTGAAAGAATTAAATGTTATACCGAACTCCTTCAGGCAGGCGAAAACATCCTCCGTCCGTCCAGCAATACAGCGCACGATGTCAAAAATATTTTTCAAAAAACAATCTCCGTCGTTTGAGGTTTATGCCTAACGTTTTTCTGACGAGTCTGCAAGGAGAAGTATTTTTTCATCCATATCATCAAGCACATGAAGGACGGCGGCATAGCCGTCGACAGAAGCGGAAGGATCTCCCCTTTCCACCTTTCACAAAGTAGCCCGGCTGATCTCTGCCTTCTCGGAAACAGTTTCCGCGGACAGATTTCTCTGTATCCGTGCATGCCTGATTTGTTCGCCCATTCTTTCCGGAATACTCAGTGTTTAATATGGTGCCGAGGCGACCTTTTTTCCATAAAACTCCTTCCCTTGTTGTTTATAATTATATACGACACAAAACCCCATGTCAATATTTATAAAAATCTTTTCACTGAAAACTCTATGAAAAGCGCTCTGTCAATACAGCAAAAGCGCCATATTTAGTTTTATACTATCACAAGCATACTATATATAGGTTTTTTCATCGCCTTTTACCGCCACATCATGTATACCGACAGTACAAGACTCTTAAGCCGGAGGTGGTGAAATGATCGGTGACTTACAGAAGGTAACTTTACTTAATTTTCCGGGTAAAGCCGCCTGCACGGTGTTCCTGACAGGATGTGATTCCGCTGCCCTTATTGCCATAATCCCAAGCCTGCTTTGCCGCAAGACAGAAAAAAAGATAGCCCTTGATTGCCTTTCATCTCAGCAATCAAGGGCTATCCCTCACTCTTGATATCTAACATCTTTTTTTATACCTCTCTTTCCTTGTTTGGTGGCACCTCGCTGTGTCCGCCAAATCTACGCCTCTCTATATATAAACACCGCAGTGCGATGACCTTGCCTGCTGAAACGGCTTGCATTTCAGGCGTAATGTCGTCTTTCGGTGCCGAGACTTTTCTCCCTTAAAACATTATATAAGGGAGCGAGCACTTAGGTCATTGGAATCACCTCTTCCCCTTTGCATCTATAGAATAGCATATTTTCCTCAAAAAAACAATCGGCAGGATATACGAATTCCGACATTCGGTTTTATGCTTATATACAAACTTTTTCTTTTTGTTTTGCATGTATTGACCAATCGGGTTGTTGTGTGTTATAATAATAGTGTTGTGGGGAATCCGGCGGAACAGTACCGTCGGACTTTTTTGTGCAAGAAATATCTTACCCTTTTTTCTTCAAAAAAACGTGCTTTCTCCCTCCCAAAAGGGCTATTAAAACAAAAACAGTAGAAAAAGTTACAAATATATGATATAATGTATTTGCTTATCCGGCAAGATCGGTTAAGCAGAAAAGCAATACGAGAAAGGAGATCACGGAAAATGACCAAAAAAGAAATCGTTGATGCAGTTTCCGCAAGTGCAGGTGTATCTAAAAAGGATACCGCCGCTGTCATTGACTCGCTGCTTGCTGCGATTACCGACGCTGTCGTGAAAGGCGACTCTGTCCGGTTCACAGGCTTTGGTACATTTCAATCGCGTAAGAGACCTGCACGCGCAGGGCACAATCCCGCTACCGGTGCCACGATCGACATCCCGGCTTCTACCGTTCCGGCTTTCAAGACCGGCAAGGCATTTAAGGATGCTCTGAAGAAGTAACCGAAAAAACAGGACTTACAGCACAGAGGTACTGTAGGTCCTGTTTTTAGAAAAAAATAATACGGATCGGACGGTTCTTATGATGGATAAAACACAAACCAGCCCCTTTGAGAGTGCACAGGAATTTCTTGTCATGCGAAATCTTTATGAGTCTGCCGTAAAACAGCTGGCTCTGAAATTTGAAGTGCTGAACAGCGAATTCAACATACAGTATTCACGCAGCCCCATTCATCACATCGAAAGCCGAGTAAAATCTGTGCAGAGCATCATGGCAAAGCTTACAAAGAAAGGTATGCCTTTTACCATTGCCACCGCCAAAGAAAATATTAACGATATTGCCGGTGTGCGCGTTGTCTGCAACTATATAGATGATGTGTACCGTGTAGCCGAAATTTTCGAACGGCAGAAGGATGTGGAGATTCTCAAAAAGCAGGACTATATCAAGGAGCCGAACTACAACGGCTACCGTTCCCTGCATCTCGACACCCGTATCCCGGTATATCTTTCTGACAGAACAGAGTATGTGGTAGCGGAGATCCAGCTTCGCACGATTGCCATGGATTTCTGGGCAAGCCTTGAGCACGACATCCGGTATAAGGTGGATAAGACCAAGCTGCCTGAGGGAATCAACAAGGAAATGTTTAACTGCGCCGAAAAGATAGCGGAAATCGACCGTCAGATGCAGGATATGTACCGCAGAATCAAAGCAGCGGAAAAAGCCGATTAAGCAAAAACAAGAGAAACGCCTTCGGATTCCGTAATTTCCGGTTTCCGAGGATTGCATCGCGCATAATATCGGTTATTCCTTTCATCGCATCAGACGGGCAGTCGGTATGATAAATATTAAAGCAGGCGCACAGCTCCCTTTGGTACCGGGTCTGTGCGCCTGTTGTTTTTCTGTCACTTTCTTTACGGCTTTGGCATCGATACAGCCGCACCGGTGTCATATTCAAATTTACACGATCAAAGTTGAGGTTTTGTTAGACGGTCATTGAACACCGTGCGACAAAGCCGTATTCCGCACGGTTGCCACTATGCCATTCGGCTGATACGGCAGACATATTTGCCGTTTATCAGGCTGAAGGAGTACTTTCCGTCCGAGCGGTCGATATTGCATATATCCTCAACGCTGCCGCCTTGTTTAAGACATTTTTCCATCACGGTATAAGGCTTAGTATCAAAAAGCAGCAAAGCTTCTGTCGGTACTGAAGCGTTTGTTTCGGGCGGATTATTTTACGCCCGGATTCCGGTGCCGCAGGCATTTGTATTTGTCCTCTGACCGCCTCCTTCCGATGCCGGAGCCGTCCAATCATAGCTGCAAAGCACGGCAGGAAATTCGTCGTTATCGATCTCTGCATCCGCTTTGAGTTTGACCCGAAGAGACGGAACGTCGGTCTTGGAGTCAACCTTCCCCTTTTACTTCAAACTCAAGGCTGTTCACCATCGTTCCGGAGAGCTCAGAACCGCGCTGAAATTGAAATGTTGCCTGAAAACGATATCTCTCGTTAGGGATCAACTTATACTGAGCCGGTATCGTATAAGAATGATCGGCAGTGAAACCACTGTTTATGCTATAGGCTATAGATGGAAATATAAGCTCAGGCTCCGCTTCAATCTTTTCCCATTTGCCGTCTTTCCGTCGGAACAGTTCATACGACGCACCGTATTGAATCGGCTTTCCGGAGCGGTTTACCCATCGCAGTTCCAGAACAACATCCGAACCTACCTCACGGACGTTGATCACTTCGAAACTTACTCCCGCAGAGTCGCTTTCGGCTTTCAGAAAGCGAAACTGCCCGAACTCTCGAGCCTTGTCCGGTGCCTGTTTGCCGTATCGGATATATATCACCGTCGCAAAAATGCAGGCAAACACGGTTATTACGGCAAAAATTAAGACCCATATGGCAGAAACCTTTCGCTTCAACATTTACAATCACCTCTTTTCATCAGTATCGGAAGCAGGATCACAATAAAGTATCCTGCGGTACATAAAAGATCGGACAGTGCAGGAAACAGTCTTGTGCTTTGCGTGAATACATAACAGAACAGGCAGCCCGTCTCAAGGCAGAGAAAAGCAAACGGCAGCCACCGAAGAACAGCGCCGATTGTTCCGGCTTTTCGTCCTCCCCATAACACGGCGGCAAACCCGGCGCTGAGAAGCGCGGGAGGGATACTGTACCACAGCCAGCCGGAAATGCTGTGCAGTGCCATACCAAAGAGCGTCTCATACGGTGTACTGCCGCGGTAAAAGAGCCGGAGCGACATATATACCGTCGTCACAAGGAACATAAAAAAGATATACAGCCCCGAACCGATGCAGGCGACATGTCTCTTCTCGCTCCACAGCACAAGAAGCGAGGTCGTGAATATCCAGAAGCCGTAAACGGAAGTGCTCCAATATGCCGCCGCCCACAGTCCGTCAGACGGAAATTCAAAGATGAAGACAACCAAAAGTCCGCCGAGTATTCCGAAAACCGCTGTCAGCAGATAGTGCAACGGACGCCCCTGCAACAGAGTCCTGCAGCAAAGCGGGCTTGCGTCGTTTTTTTCAGGACTGCTCTTTCCCACGGCTCTTTTTCCTTTTAAGAATCAGCAAAACAGCAATCACAACTCCGCCGATCAGCACAAAGCCGACAAAACCTGCAAGCAGGAAGACCGGATTGAACGGAATCGATTGCTTTGGAGGTTGAGGATGCTCTGCTTCCGACAATGTGAAGGTCAGTTCTTTCTCCGGCAGTCCCGGCATGGTCAGCTCATAGCCCTTTTCCGTCCTGGAAAAGCTGCCTTGATTGTTTTCGGTCATGTAATACGGTGTGTTTACCACGATTTTCAGCTCTCCGAACTGCGCCCATGTTTTTGCGGGAGAGAGCAGATAGGTGTAGGTATAAATACTCGGCGTGTAGCCTGCATCAATTGCCGGATACAGTGGGGCTGTTACCGTGTTTATCAAAGTCTGTCCCGGTTCCAGCGTCAGGGTATACTCATACCACCGCATCAGAGAAAAGGCGGATTTTTCGGTGTAAATTCCGCCGTACATCCAATCCTTTAAACCGGCGTTCAGAAATGCGACCTGCGCATTATACCAATCACTCTCCGATATGCCGGAGCTATTGTCGTATCCCCTGAAAGCAAAATCCCGAAATATCATCTGTTCGGAATGTTTCAATGTAATATTGCCGTCAGTTTTCTTTTCACACGCGCCGTTTTCATAAAGTGACCACGCGATACCGTCCTTCGGAAGTTCACCGAAAATATATACGGTAAGTGTGTCGCCGTTTTTTGCCCAGCCGGATATTCGGATACTGTCTTTCAGTGCAGCCATGCGGCTCTTTTCCTCCCACAGCACCCGTGTTTTTGTCGGATCCTCACGCAGAACAAAAGCAGCGGTTGCGGCTTGATTTTCGGGATCGATGCCTTCAACGGAATATTGCTGTACCCAAACAGGGAGATCGGGACGGAAAAAGCTGTCCGCGATATATCCGTCTGTCAGCTTCGGCATATCCTCATCTAAAGAGAACTGTGTTCCCCTGTCTTTCAGCGTGTGACGCACGTTAGCCTTGATCAGCTTGCCGTTGACCGCAACGCCGAACCTATCGGTCTCCAAAGCGGCAGTATGCTTGCCGGTATAGGAATCGTAGATATATTCCCCGTAATGAGGCAGGTTACCGAACGGAAAGACAAGCGTGGCTGTCACCGTATAGTCGGCAGGGTTGCTGAAGGTGTCCCCAGCCGTGCCCTTCCCGGTATAAGCGAGGAATTCTTCGGCGCTGCTATAATAATTTTTCGGAAACTCCTGAACATCGAAGGTTAAAACCTCCCTATCCACCACGAGCGGGCAGTTCTTGTCTTTTATGAGTGAGCCGGTGCTGTCTGTTCCGCTCCAGTGACGCTGAGCGGAGTTGGCATGAGTCGACTGAATAAATACGGCACTGAGCAACAGAACCGTAAAAATCACTGTAATTACTTTTCGTTTCATCTCTTTCCCCTCCACTGCTTTCAGCAAACCGTTAACTGTACATTACTTCCAGATATCTGTGACTGTGCCGATAAATACCGGCAGCCCGGTTGCGTCGTCTATAACGGCATAAACAAGCGGACTGTCAAGCGTCATTTTATAAACACCCTCCTCAAGGGCGGTATATGCCGTTTCCACAGCGGTCGCCGCATCGACTTTTGCTCCTTATTCGTCCACGGCGATATATGCCTTATGCAGCACGCGGTTGATGAATATGTTGTCGCTGTCGGAAGATCCGAACGCCGAAAAATCCGCTTTTGACGGTTCAAACGGATTTGTCATACCAAGTACCTTCAGCGCACTGTTCATTTCAATGTCATAATCGTAAGAAAACTTTGGTATCGCCGTTTCCACCGGGACATCCTTGGCTTTTTTTATCGTGTCAATAAAGGACTTCCCTGTCATGGAAGCAACATAGTCGCTGAGAGAAATATCCTCGTTCGGCAGAAACGCAGCAAAGCCGTAACCGTTCTTGTAAGGCTTGATAAAACCGGTGGCCTTGCCGTCGTCAAGATAGCTGTGCTCCTCCGAATACATCATCGGAACAGTTTTCTTTGTGCTGTCAATGGCGGTAAAAGCTCCGTCCCCGACCTCGTCCTTTTTATAAATATTCTCCCACTCAGCATCGAACAGAACGGTGTTGATCAGATACATTACGGCGTCGGAATCAATACTATCAATGATTTTCTCTATCTTGCCGTCGGTATTCTTCTTTACCCGGTTGTTGATATCCCGCAGCGTTTTTCCATCGAACGGCGATTTGTATGCCGCAGCACCGTAGTAATCCGCGTTTTTCTGCAAAAAAGTCTTTTCCGCCGTAAATCCGTTATCCCTGAACCAAACAGAATTTGCGATATTCAACTTTGACGTTTTTTCGGAGGGCAGTGTCTTTATATAGGAATACAGATATTCGTTCAGCGTTTCCATGGGAATATCTCCGCCGAGCAGAGTTTCCATTTGTACAAGAGTCTCGCCCTTCGCTCCGTTTGCCGTCATGGAGAGCGCCAGCATGACCGACAGCCGGAAAGATTCATCACTCCGTTGCAAGAACAGACAGACATAAAATAACAGCCGTCCGTCGTCTTGTCTTCATCACAATTCCCTCCGAATTTTTCTGATCCATGTGCATTGTATGATGTGATCCGAATCACGTCTTCACGCAATTTTTCACTGAATCCGTTGAGATCGTCATAACCGATTGCTCCTTCATTGACTAAGCGGCAAAGGTTAGCGAGAATCTCCGAGCTGCGCATTTCGGCCTGCAAACCGGTGCAGCGTTTATCCCGGCGTATGCGTTTATACAGTTCCCAAAACTTTTTCGCTTCCGAGCCGTCACGACTGAGCAGCTCAATGTATTTGGTTCAGCCTCCCGATATACGCTTCCTGCCATACGGCGATTTTTTGCGAAACAAAAGCTGATCCCGGTTTGAAAACCAATTTGCCTGCATAATTTCACCTCAGCAGTTAAATTATCCGTCATTCAAACAGATATCTCTTCAGATGGTCGGCAACCGCTTCGGAAACCTGCTTGACATCTTTACCTGATGTATTGATAAGCAGATCGTAGTTTTCACGTGCTCCCCATTTTTGTCGGCTGAAATAGTTGTAATATCTTGCCCTTCCTTTATCGATAGAGCGTATATTTCTTCTGATCTTGGAATCGGATAAGTTTTCATCCTCCGGGCTTCGTTCCCGGCAGCGTTTCAGTTTGCTCTCTGCATCCGCGTAGACGAAAATACGGAACGGATCTTTTTCCTTCAAAATGTAATCGGCACATCGCCCGACGATAACACAATCGGATCTCTCCGCCAGCTCCTTAATAATATTGTGCTGCTCGGCAAACACAGTAAGACTCCTGTCAAACTCAGTATAAGCATAATATGCCGTATGAAAACTCGTGCCGGCATGAATGGGATAAGAGATATACGGGCGGTCTTCGGTTATGCGTTCCACATATTCCTCGGAGAGCTTTGTGCGCTTGGCGATTTCGGTTACGATCTCCTGATCGTAATAGGCAATTTGCAGTTTCTCCGCAATCCTGCGACCGATCTCACGACCGCCGCTCCCAAACTCGCGTCCTATTGTGATAACCTTTTTCATTTGTCGCACCTCCTGTAGAATGCCGTAAGGCACCGACCTTGCCATGCAAAGCCGATGCCTCGTTTTCTTTTGTCGGCTCGTGGGCTTTGCCGGAACGCCTTTGCCTACGGGTCTGTGTATGAAAGCTTTTCTGTCTCAGTTTGATTTCTTTTCCGCCACGTGGGTTCCGATATATTTTCCGGTTTTAACACGGGCGTCTGGCGGTTTCTTTGCATTTTCGGGGATTATCCAATATGCCCCGGCTTTTTGCGCTCCGATTATGCGTCCGTCTCCGCAAAGAGCAATCACACGGCGTCTTGAAAGGTGCCGGCGTTCCGCCGCTTCAATAGCAGAAATGTATTTTATGCCGTATATCGTTTACATCTCCTCTCTAACTATATTATATTCTCAACTTGGAATAATGTCAAGAGCTTTTTGCACAAAACACGCAAAGGTTCCGGCAAAATTTCTTTATGAAAAAATATTATTCGGAAACGAATTTACCTGTTACTTTTTCCTCCGAACTTTGATATAACGGCAATATGAAGGAGTATTCATTGTCAGAAAAACACACAAGCATCGTCACCGAGAAAAATAAGGTTGATGATCTGCGCTAAAAATTGACTCGGAAGGATGCTCGCATAAAGCAATTGGAGACAGAATCGGTTTATATGCTTGTTGTGCGAGAACAGGCACTTATTGCCCAACTCTTTGATGTAGGCATCGCCGATAACAACGAAGATGCCGACGTCGCCTTTTTCAAGTGCGTTGTCTTTCACAAGGAAGACGCGATTACCACTGTGGAAGGTCCGCTCCGGGCTACTGCTTTTTTGATCCTGAAAATCATTAAAACGATGACTTTTTTTGTTTCACAAAAACTTTTTGGTTCGATTTTAAGCAAAAGCACCTTGTTTTTTGCCCGATAATATGATATGCTATTATTAGTTCACATGACGAGGTATAGTGATGGGTGTTTGTTATAATAAACTCTGGAAGCTTTTGATTGACCGGAAAATGAAGAAAAAAGAATTATTGGAGCTGTCGGGGATCAGTAAAGCCGCGCTGTATAAGCTCACAAAAGACGAAAATGTCAACACGGAAATTCTTGTAAAGATTTGCAACGCACTCGATGTGGATCTTTCGGATATTGTTGAACTGAAAAAAGAGGCGGATACAAAC
>OGMF01003818.1_pt1 | contig 10913 bp, 10 predicted proteins | sample 1572921 | NCBI WGS metagenome assembly OGMF01 (sample SAMEA2581919, study PRJEB24529) | metagenome | biome: Human gut stool | place: China | collected 2011
CACGCGGATGGATTTTTCAAACAGTTCACTCATAGTTTTCTCCGAAATTTTGATTTCGATTCGTATTTCTTTCGACAGATATTTCGTTTAGTTGTCAATTTTCATGCTTTTGTAGAAGTCCAGCGTCTTGAATCGCCGGTCAAGCTGCACCTGCGCAAACACCTCGCACGCTGCGGCAAAGCGCTTTTCCGTCTCGCCCGAGAGGGAAAACGACAGCATCCGCTTCGGCTCGGAAAACAGCACATGGCGCATCGCCGCGAACGAGCCCGCGTCCAGCGGCAGAAGGCCGCCCCCGCCGTGGCCCGCGCACTCCCTGCACAGCAGCACGCCCTGCTGCGCGTCAAACACCGGCTCTTTCGGGTTGTGCGTGCCGCAGACGGCGCAGCCGTCGAGCAGCGGCTCGTAGCCCGAAAGAGCGAGTAACTTGAGCTCAAACGCCGCCTTGACGATGCTCTGCGGTTTTTGCAGCGTGTCGAGCGCATAGAGCGAGTTGAGCAGCAGCGATAAGATCTCCGGCACGGGCTCGTCCTCCGCCGTGACGCACTCGGTCATCTCGGCAAAATACGACGCGAGCGACAGTAGCTCAATGTCCTGCCGGATACCGTCGAACAGCGAGATCGTCGACGCCTCGTCGAGGTAGTACCAGTTCCCGCGCTGATAGAGTACGAGCTCGGAAAAGGCCAGAAGCTCGCTGCCCGCGGCGATGCGGCTTCCCTTGCGCCGCGCCCCGCGCGCCACGACCGCGATCCGCCCGAGCGAGTCGGTCAGAATATTCAATATGTAGTCGGCCTCCTTCGTCGCCGTCGCGCGAAGGACGATGCCTTTGGTCACGAGTTTTTCTGACATAAAACCCCTCTAAATTGTTTTACACCAGGGGGTGTAAAGGGTGGTTGCCTTGCAGGCGGAGCATTCTTTTTCGCACAGGTGCGAAGGGTTTTGCGGTACTTGTGCCGCGTGATGCACCCCCCATTTTCTTTCCCGAGAAAGAAAACGGGCGGTGCCCGTCCAAAAGAAAGGCGTTTACATTGGCAGTCTCGATCTTGAAGAGCTACACGCGCTGCGCAATCGGGTGCGGTGTACATGGCTTCGCCATAGCCCCCTGCGATTCGTGACCGTTTTGCAACCGCGCCTTACTATCGTGAGGCGCGTGTGACGTTCGTTCGGCGGCAGACTGCCTGCCGAATGCGGCATTGCTGCGCTCGCCGCATTGTGGAGACTGGCGGTAAACGGAAATTAGGCTGCACTCCTACAAGATAGGCAGAGCGGCACCCGCAAGGGGTGTGCCGCATCCGTAAGGCAGCAGAGCCGCCAACGGCTGCGCAACAGCGGATGATAGAAGCAGAGGCAAATCGTCTTGCAGAACCATTGGCGGCGAGCGAAGCAATACCGCCACGCAGGCACTTCCACTCCGGAGGCACAAAAGTCATTCGAGCTCGAGACTGCCAATCTAAGCCTTTCTCTTGGGGTTCCAAAGGGGGCATTCTCTTTTGCGAAAGAGAATGCCCCCTTTGACTCGCCCCCTGCACGGTGCAGGGACAGAAGCAGCCCTTTCGGGCTGCAAAATCTCCGCGCGATGGAGAGCGCGCAAAAAAAGGAGCACCCCTGCGGGTGCTCCCTTTCTTCACTCTCCCAAGAGCCGAACGACACTTTCCCAGCGGAGCTGGTCCGTGTCGTAGCCATACGACTTCCCCTTCGCGTCCGTGTAGCGGAAAAACGGCCCCTCCGTCCAGTCGTTGGACGGATTCACGAGCTCGACCTTCCAGATCTCAAGCGTCGAGCCGTCGCCGTAGTCGATCACGGCGTAGGGCATCTCCTCCGGCGCAGCGGCGGTGCGGCCCGCGCCGGCCTTGTCGATAAGGTATAAAAGGTCACTGAGATCGTCGATCGATACGTCCGTTTCGCTTCCGTTCACTGTGACGCGAAACGTCTCTGTGCTTCGCGCATCGCGCGTGCTGTCCGTCAAATCGGAGATAAAGGCATGAAAACGGAACTGGTAGTGACAGGCCCAGTACGTCAGGCCGCCGAACAGCAGAAACAGCGCGCAGCAGAGCGCGATGGGGCCGGTCAAACGCTTGGGCTTCGGCTTGCCGCGGTCAACGGAATCGTAAAGTCCCATGAGTTTCCTCCTGTTCTCTTGTCCGATCAGTTTCTTTCCTCTCTATGCCGGTTAAATGCGAAAATTACTGGTTCGCCGCGCGCTCCGCCGCCTCGACGACATGGCTTGCGAGGATCGTGCTCGTCACGGTGCCAACGCCGCCGGGCACGGGGGTGATGGCCTCGACGACCGGCTCAACTTCGGCAAAGCGGGTGTCGCCGCAGAGGTTGCCGTCCGCGCCGACGTGGATGCCGACATCCAGCACGACCTGACCGGCGCGCACGCTCTCCGCGCCGACCATACCGGCCTTACCGGCGGCGACGACGAGGATGTCGGCCTCGCGGCAGATGTCGGGCAGATTCTCGCTGCGGCTGTGGCAGATGGTCACGGTCGCATGCTCGGCGAGCAGCAGCAGAGAGACCGGCTTGCCGATGACAAGGCTGCGGCCGATGACGACGACGCGCTTGCCTTTGATGGGGATGTTGTAGTGCTTGAGCAGCGCCACGCAGGCCGCGGCGGTGCAGGGGGGATAACCGCCCTTGGTGCCGGCGTATACGGCGGTCATGGAGCCGTCGGTGATGCCGTCCATGTCCTTTTTCGGGTCGAGCGCCGCGCGCGCCGCCTCGTCGTCAAGGTGCCCCGGCAGCGGGCGGAACATCAGCACGCCGTGGACCTTTTCGTCCGCGCCCAGCGCGTGGATGTTCTCCATCAGCACCTCCTGCGTCACATCCTCGGGCAGGAGGACCTGACGCACCGTCACGCCGACCTTCTCGCAGCGCTTGAGCGCGCCGCGCTCGTAGGCAAGGTCGTCCTCGCGCGCGCCGACGCGCAGGATGGCAAGGCAGGGCTCGACGCCGTTTTTCTTCAGTTTTTCCGTTTTCGCATGGAGCTCCTCGGTCAGCGCCTTGGCGACCTCGGCTCCCTTGAGCAGCATGGCCATGATAGTTTCCTCCTCGATCGCGCGGCAGCGCCGCGCCTTCATTTGTACTCAGGATAACAAAATTAAAAAAAGCTGTCAATTTCTTTTCGAAAGCGGCAAAAGGAAAATGATTTACTTTCTTCGGCGCCTTGCGTTTTGCCGCGCTTTTTGCTACGATAGAAATAGAATTTTTGCACATCGGGAGGAATTGACCCATGTCTGTGATCGAAGAAAAGAAGGCGCTGCGCACCTTCATCCGCAAGAAGGAGCGCACGCTTGACCCTGCTTACAAGGTCCAAAGCTCCGAGGCCATCTGCCGCCATCTGCTCGCGCTGGACGAGTACAAGCGTGCAAAGGTCGTTTTTGCCTTTGCCGGCACCGAAAAGGAGATCGACACCTCGCTCTTTATGAACGAGACCATCGCCGCGGGCAAGACACTGATCCTGCCCCGCTGCGCCGCCGAGCACGCCATCGATCTGTGCGTCGTGCGTTCGATGGACGACCTGGAGGCGGGCGCCTACGGCATTTTAGAGCCGAAAAAGAGCTGCGCGCTCGTCACCGCGGCGGACATCGACTTCGCCGTCGTGCCCTGCCTGTCGTTCGACCGCAAGGGCCGCCGTCTCGGTCAGGGCGGCGGGTACTATGACCGCCTGCTGCCGCAGCTCCACTGCCCGACGGTGCTCATCTGCCGCGAGCAGCTCATGTCGCCCGAGGTGCCGGTCGAGGAGCATGATATGCGCTGCACGATGCTGGTTACGGAGAAAGGGATTTTGACGCCGGAGGCGTAAAAGAGCTTTTTTCCTGCACTGGTGCAGGAGGACGATTCCCGCACCGTGCGGGAGTGCGTAAAAGGGGGATACTCTCTTTCTCGAAAGAGAGTATCCCCCTTTACAACCCCCGAGAGAAAGCACGAGGGGCCTTCCCCCTCGTCCCCGCACATTGGCAGTCTGCGGCTCGAAGAGCTGCGCAGCCTGCGGATTGCACAGCCGTTGGCAGCTTTGCTGCCTTACGGATGTGGCATACCCCTTGCGGGTAATCAGGTGCGGTGTACATGGCTTCGCCATGAATCCCTGCGATTCGAAACATTCAGCAACCGCGCCTTACTATCGTGAGGCGCGTGTGACGGTAGTTGGGCAGCAAACTGCTCGCGGGCTCGGCATTGCTGCGCTCGCCGCGCTTTTTAGTTTTCAGCTGAGGCGGCACTGCTGATAGGTTCGTCGGGGATGATGTCGTGGGAGATGACTTGGTCTTCTGCGTCCAGAAGAGCTTTGTGCAACGTTTCGCGAGCAAGAATGACTTTTCCTTCATCGTACAGGTCGATGGCTTCGCTCATGCTGCGCACCAGCGCACAGTATAGATTTTTGTATGTCATCATAAAATTACACTCCTTATGCTTCATCTTTAGAAGTATATTATCATCTGTCACCGTTAAAATCAAGATAAGAAACTTCATCTTATGAAGCTGGCGGTGCGTGATGAAAATTTACTGGTCGGGCGACTCGAAAAATATAATCGGCGCAAAAGTCCGCGCGCTGCGATTGGAAAAGAAATGGTCACAGCACGATTTGGCGACAAAAGTGCAGCTGCTCGGCTGCGAATGCTCCGACCTCACCATCCTCCGCATCGAAAAAGGCGACCGCTTCGTCCCCGACTACGAAGTCAAAGCCCTCGCCAAGGTCTTCAACGTTTCCTACGAATCCCTATTAGACGATTAAAGCGCTCCCTACGGGAGCGCTTTCACTATTTCATCCACGGCAAGCGCCAGCAATGCCGCATTCCGCAAGCAGTCTGTCGCCGTGCTACTGTCACTCGCGCCTCACGAAGTAAGGCGCGGTTGCGACCGGTCGCGACTCGCAGGGATTCATGGCGAAGCCATGTACGCCGCACCCAATTCCGCAGGCCGCGCAGCTCTTCAAGCTACAATCTGCCAATGCAAAATTTCTCTCGGGGGATTGAAAGGGGGATACTCTCTTTTGAAAGAGAGTATCCCCCTTTTATCCGTGCAGTGCCATCGGCACTGCTATTCCCCATCCACGCGCAGCGTGAAAAGTCTCCTCTTATCTGCAAAGATAAGAAAACCACCCCTCGCTGCTGCGAGTTTCTTCGATCGTCCAGCCCGCTTCGACGAGCTTCTCGCGCACCTCATCGGCGCGATCATCGATGATGCCGGAGCAGAGGAAAATGCCACCCTTTTTGAGGAGCTTCCCCACCTGCGGGGCGAGCGCGATGATGACGTCCGCGACGATGTTTGCAACGATCACGTCATAGTCGCCGCCGAACTCCTTCTGGAGCTTTTTGTCACTGAGCACATCGCCTGCGCGGACGGTGTAATGCTCCTTGCCGACGCCGTTGAGTGCGGCGTTTTCATACGCGACGCCGACGCACTTGTCGTCGATATCGCAGGCAAAGGCGTCCTTCGCGCCGAGCAGCAGCGCGGCGATGGATAAAATGCCGCTGCCGCAGCCAAGGTCTAAAACCTTTTCCCCGCCGTGGATATGCTGCTCAAGCGCCTGTAAGCACAGCCGCGTCGTGGCGTGGCTGCCGGTGCCGAACGTCAATCCGGGATTTAAGACAAGCTTGACGCGCCCGTCCTCCTGCGCCTGCTCCCATTCCGGCACGACGAGCAGCCGCTCGCCGATCTCCATGGGCTTGTAGAACTGCTTCCAGTTGTTCTCCCAGTCCGCGTCTTCGACATTTTCCATGCTGAGGATCAGCGGCGCGTACTCGGGATGCTGCTTTTTGAAGACCGACAGACCGATACGGAACTGCGCGAGGGTATTGTAGCCCTCCGCGCTGTCCTCCAAATAGAACGTGATGCGACTCTTGCCGTGCATCTGCTCCATCAGCTCGTCGTCGACATAGTCCCAGTACTGGTGGTTATTTTCGAGGAAGTCCTTGAAGTCGCCCTCCTCGTCGATCATCAGGCTGTCGATGCCGTAATCGCTCAAAAGCTCCGTCACGGGCTCGATGCCCTCGGGCCGCGTATCGAGGTGCAGTTCCAGCCACTTCATCGCTCGGTCCCCACAAAGAAGAGTCCCAGCGTGCCGCAGCCGGTGTGCGCACCGATGACAGGGCCGATGAAGTCCGCGCGCACGTCGGTGACGTTAAAGCGCTCCTTGAGCAGGACCTTGACGTACTCGACATAGTCCGGGCAGTTGGCATGGCAGATGAAGACGGGCTGATTCTTCTCCGGCTCGATGCCGAGCTCCTCCATCTTGTCCACGAGCGCGCGGAGCGCGGCCTTGCTGCCGCGCGCCTTGCTCACGGGGGTAAGACGCCCCTCGCTGTCGGTGTGCATGACCGGCTTGATGCCGAGCATCGTGCCGACCAGCGCCGCCGTCGCACTCACGCGGCCACCGCGCTTCAAGTGGTTGAGGTCATCGACAAAAAACCAGTGGTCCTGGCTCTGGATGATCGAGTCGACATAGCTCGCCAGCGCGTCGATGTCGAGGCCTTTTTCGCGGCGCTCGCGCACGGTGCGGTAGAGCAGCATCCCCTGCCCGCGCGAGGCAGAAAGGGAGTCGATGACGATGATCTTCGCGCCGGGATGCTTTTCGCGCAGGTCGCTCGCGGCGATACAGGCGGACTGATAGGTCGTGGACAGCGCGCTCGAAAAGCAGATGCAAAGGATATCCTTGCCCTCATCCAGCACTTTTTCCATCGCGTCGGTGAACTGGCCAACGTTGACCGCAGCGGTCGTGCAGTCCGCACCCTCGGCGATCTTCTTGAAAAACTCCTCAGGCGATAGATCCGCGTGGTCCGGCGTGTTCAGAAGGGTTTTGCCCTCGATGGTGAACGAGAGGGGGAGGACCGTGAGGTCGAGCTCCTCGACCTCCTGCTGGCTCAGATCGCAGCAGCTATCGGTCATAATGATATAATCACGCATTACAGCACTTCTCCTTTCAGGGAAGAAAATCACGTTTTTGTCTTTTGTATCCTATCGGATGCCATATTATACCAAATTCCCCCACAGCCTGTAAATATGTCGTGAAATTTATTTTCCCTTCCGCTTCGGCATAGCCGCATGGAATTTGCAAAGGGGCGCAGCCATGCCGCGCCCCTTACCGTGCTTTTATTTTCCATCCGGATGCTGCTCCATCTTGATCCCCGCAAGTTTCAGAAATTTTTTGTCGGTCTGGATGCTCTGGGTCAGGAATTTGCCGTCCTTGAACAGCGCGTAGGTCGTCACCGGGGCCGGTACGCTCTGTGCCCGCTCCCTGCTAGTGACGTGGATGACCTTCAGAGGCACGCGGTACGCTCTCGCGGCCTCTTCCACGCGCGGCACCCAGTAGTAAGTAAACGGGCACTGGTCGGTATAATAGAGGACAAAGCCGCTCTCTTCCACCGCAGGGTGCTTGGCACAGGCCTTGAACCTCGGCGGCTCTGCATCCTGTGCAAGCGGCAAATACATCAAATTGATCCCGCATTCCGACGTGTCGGCAACGGCAAATCCCTTATATGCTAGATACTTCGGGTCGGAGAGGAACTCCCGCTTTCGCCCCTCGGACGAGAGAATGCACAGTCCCTTTCGCCCTTGCTCCTTTGCGTCCCAGATGCACTCTTCCAGCAGATCGTTGGAATATCCATGCCCTTTCAGCGAGCCGGAGACCCACAGGCAGTCAATATAAAAATACCCGTCCGCCTGAATAGGCACCCACGCGTTTTCCGCCGGGATATACTCAATGAAGCACTTGCCGCGCTCCGTGCTCCGGCAGAAGACCAGCCCCTCTTTAAAGCGCTGCTTGAGCCACTCCTTTTTGATGACGCCCTGCTTGCCGGACATCGCACAGCAGATGTGCTCTTTCTCAATATTATCATCGGTGATTCGGATATAGTCCATTGGAAGCCCCTCCCCGATCCTCATAAATTCTCCGCACCCTGCGGGCGCCGCCCCTTACTTCTCAGCCCGACAGCTGTCGATCTTTCAGATTCGCTTACGCCGCCGCAAACCGATAGGTGACCGAGTTCTGCCATGGCTCCTCGTTTGCCAAGTCCGTCCTGATCACCTCGCCGCCCATCTTCTCATAGAATGCTCGGGCATTCAGATTCTCGGGAACACAGTGGCAGGTAAAAAACTTCGCCCCGTGTTCCCTGCAATACGCCTTGATAAAATCAAATGCCGCCCGACCGATCCCCTGCCGCTGATATTCAGAGAGAATATACAGTGACTGCAAGACGATCCCGTCGGTTCTGCTTATCGTCAAATAGCCGATATTTTGATCGTCTTTTTGGAGCAGATACACAGAATACGCCGGATCATTGATCCGCAGCAGTTCTTTCTCCTGATGCCACGCCCAATCAAAGTTGTCGATCATATCATCGGGGTAGATCCCTCTGTAAGTAGTGCCCCAAATTTGATGCCGCAGGGCAATGATCTCCGGCACATCCTCTTTGGCCGCCTCGACAAACATACTATCGCTTCTCATAGGGCAAGTTTCCTCCCCGTAACGCTTTCAACTTTTCCGCATCCAGCATACCATGCCGCCGATTTCGCCGCAAGCACAAAAAAAGCAGCGCCAGTTGGCGCTGCTTTTTTATCATCTTTGGGAAGCCGAATTACTGCTGCTCGGCGGCCTTTGCGGCGGCCTGCTGGGCTTCGATCTCGATGAGGGCGTCCTTGCGGGAGAGGTTCCAGCGGCCCTTCTCGTCGATCTCCATGAACTTGACCCAGATCATATCGCCGACGGTGACAACATCCTCGACCTTCTCGACGCGCTTGCGGTCGAGCTTGGAGATGTGGACCAGGCCGTCCTTGCCCGGGGCGATCTCGACGAACGCGCCGAACTGCATCAGGCGCACGACGCGGCCATAGTAGAGCTTGCCGACCTCGGGCACGAAGACGATATCGTCGATGCACTTCTTCGCAGCGTCGCACGCAGCGGCGTTGGCGGAGGCGATGTGGATGGTGCCGTCGTCGTCGATGTCGACCTTGGCGCCGGTATCGGCAACGATCTTCTGGATGACGCTGCCGCCCTTGCCGATGACCTCGCGGATGCGCTCGGGGTCGATGTGCATGGTGATCATCTTGGGCGCATACTGGCTGACCTCGGCGCGCGGCTCGGAGATGCAGGGCAGCATGATCTGGTCGAGGATCTGCACGCGCGCGTCATAGGTGATCTCAAGGGCGTTCTTGATGATGGCCATCGTCAGGCCGTCGTTCTTGAGGTCCATCTGGATGGCGGTGATGCCCTTCTTGGTACCGGCGACCTTGAAGTCCATTTCGCCGTGGAAGTCCTCAACGCCCTGAATGTCGGTGAAGGTTCTCCACGCGCCGGTCTCCTGGTCGGAGATCAGGCCGCAGGAAATACCGGCCACGGGGCGCTTGATGGGCACGCCGGCGTCCATCAGAGCAAGCGTAGAGCCGCAGATAGAAGCCTGAGAGGTGGAGCCGTTGGAGGACAAAACCTCAGACACCACACGGATGGCGTAGGGGAACTCCTCAACGCTGGGGATCACGGGCAGCAGCGCCTTCTCGGCCAGTGCGCCGTGGCCGATCTCCCGGCGGGAGGTGGAACGGGCGGCACGGGCTTCGCCGGTGGAGTAGGCGGGGAAGTTATAGTGATGGATATACCGCTTGGTATCCTCGGGGTAGATGGTGTCGATCTTCTGGGCGGCGGACAGGGTGTTCAGGGTGCAGATGGAAAGCACCTGCGTCTGACCGCGGGAGAACAGGCCGGAGCCGTGGACTCTGGGCAGAACGCCGACTTCGGCGTCCAGAGGACGGATTTCGTCCATGCCGCGGCCGTCCACACGCTTGCCCTGAAGCAGCCACTTCTTGACGACCTTCTTCTGCATCTTGTACAGGCAGACCTCGATATGGGTGTCGAAGTCCTCGTACTTCTCGCCGAACTTCTCCTGGAAGTCCAGACGGGCGGCGGTCAGGCGCTCCTCCCGGACGTTCTTGTCGGGGGTGTCCAGAGCGTACTCGATCTTATCCAGGCCGTAGGCCATCAGATCGTCCAACAGCTCGTGGTTGACGGCGGCCTTCTCGAAGGTGAACTTGGGCTTGCCGATCTCGGCGACGATGGAGTTGATGAACTTGACGATCTCCATGTTGGCCTCGTGGGCGACCCGGATGCACTCGTAGACGATGTTTTCAGGGGCTTCCTTGGCCTCGGTCTCGATCATGACCACCTTCTCGAAGGTGGAGGAGATGCACACGAAGCAGTCGGCGGCGTCCCGCTCGTCGGAGGAGGGGTTGATGATATACTTGCCGTTCAGGTGGGCGACGTTGGTGGTGGCCACGGGGCCGTTCCAGGGAACGTCGGAGCAGGCAATGGCGATGGAAGCGCCCAGAGACGCCACGATCTCCACGGGGTTATCGTAGTCGTTGGCAAGAACGGTGCAGGTCACGACGGTGTCGTTGCGCAGCTCCTCGTCAAAGAGGGGACGCATGGGACGGTCGATGATGCGGCTGTTCAGGATGCCCCGCTCAGAGGGCTTGCCCTCCCGGCGGTTGAAGGAGCCGGGGATGCGGCCCACGGAATACATACGCTCCTCGAACTCGATGGTCAGGGGGAAGTAGTCGATTCCGGCCTTGGGAATGGGGTTGCAGGTGACGGTGGTGAGCACGACGGTGTCGCCGTAGCGGCAGATGCACTCGGCGTCGGCCAGCTCTGCGACCTTACCGGTTTCCACGGTAAAGGCACGGCCGCCGATTTCCGTCTCGTAAACGTGATGGTTGGGATACTGTTTGCGGGTGATCATTGGTTTACCTCCTAATTGTTTTATTTGTACGGGAGGTTTAGCACTTGAATCTGCGGCCGGATTCCGGCGGCACATTCAACTGCTAAAGCATCTCCCGTGATTTACGGTTAGGGAAGCTCTGAATAAATCGGCAAGAACTGTGAGCGAGAGATTTTTCGACCAATCGAGGTATCGGAAACGGAGGAATACTTT
>OGMF01003826.1_pt1 | contig 10880 bp, 3 predicted proteins | sample 1572921 | NCBI WGS metagenome assembly OGMF01 (sample SAMEA2581919, study PRJEB24529) | metagenome | biome: Human gut stool | place: China | collected 2011
CATACAAGGGGCATTATAAAGCCCTCTTTTACTTAGGACTTCCCATCGTTATCGGCCAGATGGGTGTCATTGTTCTCGGATTTGCCGATACTCTGATGGTGGGACACCACAGTACGGCCGAGTTGGCTGCTGCTTCTTTCACCAACAATCTTTTCACACTTTGCATTATTTTCAGTACCGGTTTCTCTTATGGACTGACGCCTGTAGTGGGTGAGTTCTACGGTAACCGTCGTTTCATGGAGGCCGGACAAGCTTTGCACTCAAGTCTGCTTGCCAATGTGTTGGTAGCGCTGTTGCTGGCACTTATTATGACTGTCGTCTATTTCTGTGTGGAATATATGGGGCAACCCGAGGAACTGATTCCGCTGATAAAGCCTTATTTTCTGGTTCTACTTGCATCCTTGGTGTTCGTCATGCTGTTCAATGGCTTTAAGCAGTTTACAGATGGCATTACTCAAACACAGACTGCCATGTGGGTGCTTCTTGGTGGAAATACATTGAATATCATTGGTAACTATATACTGATTTACGGAAAGTTTGGTTTTCCGGAATTGGGGTTGTTGGGCGCGGGTATCAGTACCCTGTTCTCGCGTATTGTTATGGTCATTGTTTTTGCACTGGTTATTTTCCGTAGTCGCAGATTCTTAAGATATAAGGCGGGGTTCTTCCGCCTGGGATGGTCAAAACAAATGTTCAGGAAATTGAATGGACTTGGGTGGCCTGTCGGTTTGCAGATGGGCATGGAGACGGCGTCATTCAGCCTCAGTACGATTATGGTCGGTTGGCTGGGAACTATTGCTTTGGCGTCGCATCAGATTATGCTTACTATTTCTCAGTTCACCTTTATGATGTTTTATGGGATGGGGGCGGCGATTGCCGTTCGCGTCAGTAACTTCAAGGGGCAGAGTGATATGGTGAATGTCCGCCGTTCGACATATGCCGGCTTTCACCTGATTATGGCAATGGCAGTGGTGCTTCTGAGTATTGTGTTTCTGTTGCGCAATCAGGTCGGGGGCTGGTTTACGGATAGCGTGGAGGTTTCTGCCATGGTATCTTCTTTGTTCTTTCCATTCCTGGTTTACCAGTTTGGTGACGGATTGCAAATCAGTTTTGCCAATGCCCTGCGTGGTATCGCAGACGTAAAACCGATGATGTTCATTGCATTTATTTCCTATTTTGTTATATCTTTGCCTGTAGGATACTTATGTGGTTTCGTGCTGGGTTGGGGTACGGTCGGCGTATGGATGGCTTTCCCATTCGGACTGACGAGCGCAGGTATTATGCTTTGGCTGCGTTTCCGTTATAAAGCAAGATGAAGGAAAGTGATACTATCACCCTATCACTATTATAATATAAATTATGAATAATGTCTCCAAGAAGAAGATAGCTGCCGGTTATGTGGTTCTGTTGGCAGTCTTGCTTTATTCCCTGTTCTTCGTGCACCGGGAAATGGAGAACCTTATGAGCTCGGATAATAGCGATATCCTGCGTACGGATAGTCTGATAGGGCTTTTGCGGGAAAAAGATGCTAATACGGTCCGCTTGCTGCGTACGCTGAGCGAAGCCAATGACAGCATGATTTCCGCTCGGGAGGTGGAGCAGATTATAGCTGAGCAGGATACCATTATCACCCAACAGCGTGTGCAACGTCGTGTTACTGCCCGTCGTGATACCGTTGTGACACAACCTAAGAAGAAGGGTTTCTTCCGCCGTCTGGGGGAAGTTTTCGTTCCACCACGCAAAGATTCTGCTATTCAGGTACAAACTACCCTTGAAGTTGCTACGGATACTGTGCTTGATGCTTATAATCCTGTTGATTCACTGCACGCGAAATTGCGTACCGTTGCCCAGCAAAAGAAAGCAACTAATAGTGTGATACAGCGCCGTAAGCGAACTCTGCAACGCCTTGATCATGCGCTGAGTGCCCGTATTGATAGTCTTTTGAAGGGATATGAACAGGAAACTCTGCTGCGTGCCCGTGAAGAGGCCGAGTATCAGAAAGCAGTGCGTCATCGTTCTGCTACGATTATTTCTGGTATTGCTGCGGGGGCTGTTGTGTTGTCCGTTATCTTTCTTGTTATGATCTGGCGGGATGTTACTCGTAGTAACCGTTATCGGCGTCAGTTGGAAGAAGCTAACCGCTTCGCCGAAGAGTTGCTTGCCTCTCGCGAAAAGCTGATGCTTGCCATTACCCACGATTTCAAAGCTCCCTTAGGTTCTATCATGGGGTATGCAGATTTGCTCTCCCGGCTCACTGTTGACGGACGGCAACGTTTCTATCTTGACAATATGAAAACCTCCTCAGAGCATCTGCTGAAACTGGTTACCGATTTGCTCGATTTTCATCGCCTCGACTTGCACAAAGCTGAGATAAACCGTGTTACTTTCCATCCTGCACGCCTGCTGGAAGAAATATACGTCAGCTTTGAACCGTTGACTTCTGCCAAAGGATTGTCTTTGAAATGTGAGATAGACCCCGAACTGAAAGGAACCTTCATCAGTGACCCTTTACGCTTGCGCCAGATTGTCAATAACTTGCTTTCCAATGCAGTGAAGTTCACTTCGGAAGGTGGCATTACACTGACTGCCAGTTTTGTGCCGAAGGGTGATTCGGTTTTCTCCGGAAATCACTTGAAACTTTCTGTTATCGATACGGGAAAGGGAATGGAACCCGGTGACCGTGAACGCATCTTCCAGGAGTTTACCCGTTTGCCGGGAGCACAGGGAGAGGAAGGATTCGGCTTGGGATTATCTATTGTCCGTATGCTGGTGCAACTACTTGAAGGACGTATCGAAGTGGATAGTGTACTTGGAAAGGGGAGTACGTTTACGTTGCGGGTACCTTTGTATCCGGTGGCTTTGAATGATACTTCCGAGGTGAATGAACAGAATAATGCGAATTCATCCTCTTTACCTGCTCAAACTCCTGCTTTGCATACCCTCTTGATTGATGACGACCGTATCCAACTCACTCTCACTTCTGCTATGCTTGCACAGAGTGGCATCACTTCTGTTTCTTGTCTGCAATTGGATGAATTACTGGAAGCTCTCCGTACCGATACTTTCGATGTATTGCTTACCGATGTGCAAATGCCCGCCATGAATGGTTTCGACTTACTGAACCTGTTACGTGCTTCGAATATTCCGCAAGCTAAGACTATACCCGTGATTGCTGTGACTGCCCGTAGTGATATGCAACGTGAAGAGTTTCTGAAACATGGTTTTGCCGGAAGCTTGCACAAACCATTTATGGTGAATGAACTGTTTGCAGAATTGGATATTGAAAAGAGAGAAACAGGTCTTGTTACTCCACAGAAGCATGTAGAAATGGATGCTGTACAGACGGATAGGATTGCAACTGAAGCAGTTCCTGTTTCTGCATTAAATTTCTCTGCTCTCACTGCTTTCTCAGGTGATGATCCTGATGCGGCAAAATCTATTCTGGAAAGTTTTGTCACAGAAACACGTCTGAATGCTGATCGCTTGCGACAGGCATTAGATGCTGAAGATACAGATGGCATAGCTGCCATGGGGCATAAGATGCTTCCTCTGTTTACTTTACTGGGAGCCGATGAACTTGTTGCTTTATTGAAAGAGCTTGAAGACTCACGCGGGCAAGTATTCAGTGAAAAGATAAAAGAGAAATCCTTCTCAGTACTCGCTCTGATTGAAGATGTCGTGGCACAGGTAGAGGAATAAATAGCCTTTTTCTCTTCTGCATCAACCAAATGTCGTTAGAATTTGTTTACTTTGTAACGATTTAAACACTGACTATCGATTGACGTCCTAATGAAAAGAAAATGGTTGAAATGGGTAATGTGGATACTACTTACCCCTATCATATTATTTGTAGTACTGATGGTATTGCTTTATATCCCTCCTGTACAGAGCCTGATACGGAAGCAAGCCACTGCCATTGCATCCGAAGCAACGGGTATGGATATATCTGTTGACCGCATCGACCTCCGCTTTCCGCTGAACTTGCTGGTACGCGGTGTGCAGGTCATTCAGCCTATACAGGCAGATAAACAAATGCCTTCTGCTCTCGGTGACTCCCTTGCCGTGAAACAGGTTTCCGATACCCTACTGACACTGGAAAGCCTGAACGTGCGCGTGCAGGCATGGCCGCTGATACGCGGACAAGTAGAAGTGGACGAGGTTACTGTGAACGGAGTTTTCCTGAACTCTGCCGATTTGATAGAGGGTATCCGCATACGTGGTGTGCTGGGGCGTTTCTTTCTTGAAAGCCATGGTGTAGACCTGAAGAAAGAAGATGCTGTCATCAACCGTGTGGAGCTGAGTGATACTCATATGCTTGTTGTGATGAACGACACTACCACTACCGAACCGGATACCACGACTACCGCCCTTAACTGGAAAGTGGCTTTACACAAGTTAGCATTGAAGAACGTTTCTGTTGATTTGCAGATGCCGCTGGATTCCATGCGTCTTGCTGCCCGTCTGGGTGATGCAGAGGTGGATGATGCGGTTGCTGACCTGGGCGGACAGATGTACGGTCTGAAGAAATTTGAATTGAGCAGTACTACAGTAAACTATGATACGGGTAGCCAATTGCTCAGTGCCATTAATAGCCTGATAGATACCGGTAGTCTTGCGGCTACCGATAGCACTGGTGTGAAACCTGCCCCTGGCTTCGATGCTTCGCACATCGCCTTGCGGGATATTCGCATTGGGGTGGACTCCGTGCTTTATCATGGACGGAATATCAATGCTGTTATCCGGGAATTCTCCATGAACGAACGTTCCGGGCTGAGCATCACTTCACTGACGGGACGGGTATTTGCTGATTCCACTGTTATTCAGGTGCCTTCTTTAAAATTGCTTACCCCACACAGTGAAATGGATTTCATCGCCCAGACTTATTGGGAATTGGTAGAAATTCCCACTTCCGGACGACTCTCTGCCCGTTTCAATGCCCGCATCGGCAAGCAGGATGTAATGCTCTTTGCAGGTGATTTGCCTGACACATTTAAGGAGGCGTATCCTTTCCGTCCCCTTACTATCCGTGCCGGTACGGAAGGTAACTTCAAGCAGATGCAGATTTCCCGCTTCAATATCGACCTGCCGGGTGCTTTCACCTTGAATGGTGGTGGTGAGATTTGGAACCTCACCGACAGTTTGACGCGCAATGGAAGCATTGACTTTGATATCCGGACACAGAACCTGAATTTCCTTACCGGATTGACTGGTGTCACCCCCGATGGTTCTATAGTTGTGCCGGACAGTATGCACCTTGCTGCGCGACTTGGTTTGGATGGCCCCAATTATGATGCCAGCCTGAAATTGAAAGAGCGCGAAGGGCTGTTGAATCTGCTGGCTCGTTACAATACTTCTACCGAAGCCTATCAGGCAGACCTTCATGTAGATGCCCTGCAAGTGCACCATTTCCTACCTAAAGATTCTATCTATACCCTTTCGGCCAAGGTTGCCGCCAAAGGAAAAGGATTTGATCCAGCCAACCATCGCACTGTGGCTGCTGTGCAAGCTTCTCTCGGTGAATTACAATACGGACACTGGAATATTTCCGGCATTGACCTGACAGCCGGATTGAAATCCGCTCTTGCCACTGTACACATGACGAGCGACAATGCCCTGTTGAAGATGCAGGCGGATGCAGATATGCGTCTTGACCGTAAATACCTGGATGGTAAGATGGCTATGAATGTGGAGAATGTCGGTCTACATGAGTTAGGTATTTCTCCTAAACCATTGAAGCATCCTTTCGCTTTCACTCTCGGTGCCGAGGCACGCCATGACTCTATCAAGATGAACATGGATGCAGGCGACCTCGACTTTCAGTTCCGTGCCCGCAGTACCTTGCAGAAACTGATGGATCAGGGCACTGCCTTTGCCACACTTCTTACCCGGCAGATAGAATTGAAGCAACTCGATCATGCAGAATTACGGAAAGCACTGCCCTCAGCCGGTATGCAACTGAAAGCCGGTAAGCAGAACCCTGTCAGTTATTTCCTGGCAACCAAGGATATTTCTTTTGATGACTTTATATTGCGTTTCGGCACTACGCCCCGACGTGGTATCAACGGACGCACTGCTATACATGGTCTGCGCATGGACTCCTTGCAACTGGATACCATTTTCTTTGCCATCAGCCAGGACACTGCACGCATGAAGTTGCAGGGTGGTGTCATAAATGGTCCGAAGAACCCGCAGTTTGTCTTCCGCAGTACACTGACGGGTGAAATCCGTAATGAAGATGCCGAACTGACCCTGAATTATGTGGATGCGAAGGGAGATACCGGACTTGATCTGGGTATCAATGCCCGTCCTTTGATAGAGGGGCGGGGTAGGGGGAATGGTATTGCCTTCCGCCTGACACCTGCTGAGCCTATCATTGCTTACCAGAAGTTTCACTTTGTAGATAACAGCGATTGGATTTATCTGCACAAGAATATGCGCGTCTACGCTAATGTCGATATGGACAGTGAGGACGGTCTCTGCTTCCGTATGCAGTCCGACCGGTCTGACACCGTTTCCTTACAGAATATCAATCTGGAATTAATTCGTTTCCGCTTGGATAAACTAAGCGGCATTCTGCCTTATATGCCCCGTATCACGGGACTTTTCTCTGCGGAAGCAAACTATATACAGACGGCAACTTCACTGCAAGTCTCCGCTGAGGCCGATGTGGAAAAGCTGACTTACGAACGCCAGCTGGTAGGTAATATCGGACTAGGTGCTACATGGCTTCCGGGTGATAAAGGCACGCACTATCTGAACGCCTATTTCCGGTCGGGAGACCAGGAGGTACTGACTGCCGATGCCGTGCTGACACAGAAGAATGGACGCGATTCCTTGGATGTAAACACCACCTTCGAGCATTTCCCGCTCTCCCTTGCCAATGCTTTCGTCCCCGACCGTATGATTACTTTAACCGGTGACATCGACGGTGGGCTCAACATCAATGGTGCCATGGAGAAACCGCAATTGAGTGGTGACCTCTCGTTGGATAGCGTATCTATCTATGCACGTCAGGCCGGCGCACGATATTGGTTTGATAACCGCCCGCTGAAGATAGAAAACAATAAACTCATCTTCAATAAGTTCGCTATCTACACCACCAGCCGAAATCCCTTCACGATAGATGGTAACGTGGACTTCCGTAATATGGACAGGCCAACGGCGAACCTGAACCTACGTGCACAGAACTATACATTACTCGACGCGCCCCGTACCAAGGAAAGCATGCTCTACGGTAAAATCTTTGTAGACCTGAATGCTACCGTGCGCGGTCCGCTGGATGGGCTGACTATGCGTGGAAACATGAATTTGCTTGGAAATACGGATGTAACCTACGTGCTGACCGATTCGCCGCTGACGGTGGAAGACCGTTTGGGTGAGCTTGTGAAATTCACTTCCTTCACGGACACCACTTCGGTACAGCAGACGGAAGTGCCCACTATGTCCCTTGGTGGTATGGATATGCTGATGTCCGTGCACATAGATGATGCTGTGCGCTTGAGGGCTGACCTCAGTCCCGACCGTAGCAGCCGTGTGGAACTGGAAGGCGGAGGCGACCTGAATCTCCAATATACTCCGCAAGGCGACCTTACCTTGTCCGGTCGTTATACCTTGATTGGTGGTATGATGAAATATGCCCTGCCCGTCATTCCTCTGAAGGAATTTCAGTTCACCAACGGCAGTTATGTGGACTGGACGGGCAATCCGATGAATCCCAAACTGAACCTGACCGCTACGGAGCGTGTCCGTGCTTCGGTGGCGGATGGTGACGGTGGAAGCGGTTCACGCATGGTGAACTTCGACGTTTCCATCAGCATCAAGAATAGTCTGGAGAACCCCGACCTGAGTTTCAACCTGAGTGCGCCTGACGATGCCACCGTGCAAGGCGAACTGGCAGGTATGAGTGCGGATGAACGCAGTAAACAGGCCATTACCATGCTTGCTACAGGTATGTATCTCTACAATACTGGAAAAGGCGGTGGCCTGACAATGGGTTCTGCCTTGAACAGTGTGCTTCAAAGCCAGATCAATGCGCTGACCGGAAACCTGAAAAATGCCTCCCTCAGCGTCGGTATAGAAGACCGCACCGCTGCTGAAACGGGTGATAAGCAGACGGACTATAGTTTTCGCTACTCGCAGCGTTTTTTCAACGACCGTGTACAGATTATTATTGGCGGAAAGGTATCCAGTGGTGCCAATGCCACGAATGATGTGGAGTCGTTCATTGATAATATTTCTCTGGAATATCGTCTGGACAATAGTGGAACACGCTATGTACGTGTATTCCACAACAAGAACTATGAAAGCGTGCTCGATGGTGAAATTACCGAGACGGGCGTAGGCCTTGTGCTCCGCCGGAAAATGGATAAGTTGAGCGAACTGTTCATATTCAGGAAGAAGAAAGTTGAACCGGTGAGTGAATAATTACTCATTCGCATACATAAACTCTAAAAAATGAAGAAACTTTTATATACTCTCATAGCTTTTCTGCTTCTGGCAGCCTGCTCCACTACCAAGCACTTGCCCGAAGGCGAAGTGCTTTACACCGGTCAGAAGCCGATGATAGTGGAAAATCGCTCCGTAACCCCGGTCGGTGAAACGGCGATGGAGGAAGTAGAGGCGGCCCTTGCTAAAGCCCCTAATAACTCTTTGTTAGGTAGCTCCCAGTATCGTATTCCTTTTCCGATTGGATTGTGGATATACAATGGTTTCGCAAAGTATAATCATGGCTTTGGAAAGTGGATATTCAATCGCTTTGCGGCTACTCCTGTATTTATATCTTCTGTCAATCCGGACGTTCGTCAGAAAGTGGCAACGAATATCCTGCACGATTACGGTTACTTTAACGGTACGGTAAGTTATCAAACTTTTGTGAATCCTAAAGACAGCCTGAAAGCCAAGCTGCAATATACCGTTGATATGCGTAATCCATATTTCATCGATACCGTCTATTATCGCGGCTTCAATGATACCACTATGCGCATCATTAATCTGGGGCGTCGCCGTTCCCTCATCAGCCCGGGCGAACAGTTTAATGTTACCGACCTCGATGGTGAACGTACCCGTATCAGTGGCTTGCTGCGTAATATGGGGTATTATTATTTCCGTCCCGACTATCTTACTTATCAGGCAGACACAACGCTTGTTCCCGGTGGGCATGTCAGTTTGCGTATGATCCCGGTCCCTGGTATGCCTAAAGATGCTGAACGTCCTTTCTTTGTGGGAAATACAAACTTTTACCTTCATGGTCCGCAAGGGCAGGTGCCGAATGACAGTCTTTATTACAAGAACTTCTGGATACACTATTACAATAAACTGAAAATACGTCCCAATATGCTTTACCGCTGGTTGCATTATCAGGGATATCAGAGGAAGCGGCAGGAGTTGGATAAGGGAGGTATGCGTCGCCGTCCGGATAAACTGTACAGCCAGTATCGTCAGACCCGTATTCAGGAACGTCTGGCAAGTGTGGGCATCTTCCGGTATTTGGAAATGCAGTATACTCCCCGTGATACAGCACTTGTCTCAGATACTCTTGATGTGAATATACGTGCCATGCTGGATAAACCTTATGATGCTGAGTTTGACTTCAACGTTACCATGAAGAGTAACAACCAGACAGGTCCTGGTGCTGCTTTTACCGTAACGAAGAATAACGTCTTCGGCGGTGGCGAAACCTGGAATGTGAAGGTAAACGGCTCCTATGAGTGGCAGACGGGTAAGAATAGCAGTTCGCTGATGAACAGTTATGAGTTGGGGCTATCTTCCGCACTCACCTTTCCACGCATTGTTTTCCCTCGTATGGGAGATAAGGAGTATGACTTTCCCGCTTCTACTACCTTTCGCGTCTATATAGATCAGATGAACCGTGCCAAGTATTACAAGATGCTTGCCTTCGGCGGCAATGTTACCTATGACTTTCAGCCTGTACCTACGCGGAAGCATAGCATTACGCCTTTCCAATTGACGTTCAATGTACTTCGTAACCCTACGGCAGCTTTCGAGGAGATACAAGCTCAGAATCCTGCCCTCTACGTCAGTCTTCGTAATCAGTTTATTCCCAAGATGGAATATACTTATACTTTCGATAATGCCTCTGTACGCGGCAAGCGCAATCCTATCTGGTGGCAGACGACAGTTGGTTCTGCCGGTAACCTGACTTCCTTGATTTACAAGGCATTCGGACAGTCGTTCGGCAAGCAAGACAAGAAATTGTTGGGTGTACCTTTTGCACAGTTTTTGAAGCTAAATTCAGAGTTTCGCTATCATTACCAGATAGACAAGAACCAGATGATTGCTTCCCGTATTGCAGGAGGAGTTATTTGGTCTTATGGAAATGCGACGACTGCACCTTATACCGAACAGTTCTATATAGGTGGTGCTAACAGTATCCGTGCTTATTCCGCACGTAGCATTGGTCCCGGTGGCTACCCGCCCGATAAAGAGAAAAAGTATTCTTATATCAACCATGTGGGGGATATCCGTATGGAAGCAAATGTGGAATACCGTTTTCGAATTCTCGGTGATCTGCACGGAGCTATTTTCCTTGATGCAGGTAATGTCTGGCTGATGCGTAAAGATGTGGATCGTCCCAATGGACAGTTGACGTTGAAGAATTTCCCGAAACAGATTGCTTTGGGCACAGGTGCCGGTTTGCGCTACGATCTGGACTTCCTTGTATTCCGGCTGGATTGGGGTGTGGCGCTGCATGATCCGTATGAAACAGGAAAGAAGGGATATTATAATATACCGAAATTCAAGGACGGTATGGCATGGCATTTTGCTATCGGTTATCCATTCTAACAATAAGAATTGTACAATAGGACTAAAATATGAACCAATTGTCTACCTTTCTTGACTTTATTTTTTGTAATTTTGCC
>OGMF01003828.1_pt1 | contig 10878 bp, 9 predicted proteins | sample 1572921 | NCBI WGS metagenome assembly OGMF01 (sample SAMEA2581919, study PRJEB24529) | metagenome | biome: Human gut stool | place: China | collected 2011
CCACGCAGATCTTGACGGTGGTGCCCACATACATGCTGGAGCCGTACCGACGCACGCCCCACAGAACAAAGAGGGAGGCTCCCAGCACCGTCAGAGCCAGTGCACATTCCCGGTCATACAGCGCCCAGAGGATCCCCAGCAGCATGATGACCGGCACAACGATCGTCATAAAGGAGAGAGTGGCCATATTCCAGCGGACCAGAGCCGTAGCCGCACCCACAAAAGCGCCTGCCGCTGCAAGGATCCAAGCGGACTTCTGCTTCTTGGCGCTGCCCCGCAAAACCAGAGCGGCGATCACGCCCACTGCCAACACACCCGCGCCGATCCCGGCCAGAGTCCAGAGGTAGTGATCATACCAGGCGATCCGGGTCAGTTCAGAGTCGGCATTGATATAAAAACGACGCAGGATCAGTAAATACAGTTCTGCTACGCAGCCAGCCAGGAAAAATTTCATTGCTCCATTCATGGGTTCGTCCTTCGGAGCGACCTTTTTATTCGGATTTTTTGCCATCTATTAAAACCTCCAGGGTTATATTTCCCAAAATGCGGGCAGTCCATTCCGGACCGGTTCCCGCCGACACACGTTCATAGTATACCAGTCTCTTTTCCAATTTGCAAGGAAAACCTTCATTGCTTTTTTACAATATTCGCGGTATACTGAAAAAATCGAATCAAATTCTAACGGAGGACGCCATGAAACGGTTCTCAATTCTGATAGCAGCCTTGTGCCTGTGCCTGACAGGCTGCGGAAAACAAACAACGGAGGCTACTGCCCAGATCTTCGCCATGGACACGGTGATGGAGGTTGCGGCCTATGGCCCCAAGGCGGAGGAAGCCGTCCAAGAAGCGGAGGGGCAGATCAAGGCGCTGGAGAACAAACTCTCCCGCACAAAGGCGGACAGCGATGTGTCCCGCGTCAACCATAACGGCACAACGCCTACCACCGGCTTGACTTACGGGACGCGGGCGCTGCTTCCGGCGGCGCTGGAATACCGGGACGCCACAAACGGCGCGTTTGATATTACCATCGCCCCCGTCATGGACGCGTGGGGTTTCACCGGGGACAGCTTTCGTGTTCCGGAGCGGTCCGAACTGGACGAACTGCTGAAACACGTCAACAGCGACGAGATCCAAATTCAGGAGGAACCGGCCCATTCCGTAACGCTGGGGGAGGGGCAGGCTATCGACTTGGGGGGCATCGCCAAGGGCTATACCTCCGATTGGGTAGAGCAGACCTTCCGGGCCAACGGCATCGAAAGCGGGAAAATTTCTCTGGGCGGCAACGTGTTCGTGCTGGGGACCAAGCCCGACGGCTCCGACTGGCGGGTGGGCATTAAGGATCCCCGGAATGAGAGCGGCCTTGCGGCGATCCTGTCCCTGCGGGACGCCTACGCCATCACCTCCGGCGGCTACGAGCGGTACTTTGAGGAAAACGGAAAAACCTACCACCATATTATTGATCCCTCCACCGGCTATCCCGCGGACAGCGGTTTACTGTCGGTGACGGTGGTGGCGGCGGACAATGGCCCAGACTGGGCCGGCGCGGGAAATGGTGCCATGTGCGACGCCTTCTCCACGGCACTGTTCGTCATGGGAGAGGAACAGGCGCTGGATTTCTGGCGAAATGGCGGGTATGACTTCGATCTGGTGCTGGTGACGGAGGATGGCCGGGTGGTCATCACTGCCGGACTGGCGGACCGGTTTGAGGAAGTGAAGGACAGTGGGTACACCTATGAAACGGTTTCCTGAGCTGAAGCCCAATTTCTGGGATGTGATCGTGGTCTTGGCGGTCATTGCGCTGGCGGCTCTCTCGGCCATGACGGTCTGGCGTGGCGGCACGGAAACCGGTACCCTGACGGCGGTGGTCACCGCTGATGGGCAGGAGATCGACCGCTTTGCCCCGGCAGACCTGCTGGACGCGCCCCGCACCTATTCTTACAACGGCGTGACGCTGACGGTGGCGGCGGAGGACGGAAACGGCCTCCGGGTCAGTTCCTCCGACTGTCCCACCCAGGACTGTGTCCATACCGGGACCATCTCCCGCAGCGGGCAGAGCATCGTGTGTCTTCCGGCCCGGATCGTCATTCAGCTCACCGGCGGCGCGGCAGACAGCAGCGGCGTGGACATTGTAATCGGTTAGGAGGGGAACTGTGAAACTGACAACGAAGCAGTTGACCCTCTGTGCCGTGCTGACAGCGCTGGCGCTGGCGTTCAGCTATCTGGAAAACTTTTTTCCATTATCTCTGGCCATTCCCATCCCCGGCATCAAACTGGGCCTTGCTAATATTGTGACGGTATTCGCCCTGTACGCCCTCGGTCCCGCTCAGGCGCTGCTGATTTTGACAGGCCGGTGCCTGTTGGGGGCGGTGTTCGCCGGGAACATGAACGCCCTGATCTTCTCCCTGCTGGGGGGCTTTTCCGCCATGCTGGTGATGATCTTGCTGTCCCGATCCCGGCATCTGTCTATCTACGGCGTGTCCATCGGCGGCGCGGCGGCCCACAACTGCGGCCAGATCGCGGCGGCCTGCCTGACGCTGGGCTCGATGGCCCCGCTGTACTATCTGCCCATCCTGCTGGGCGCTTCCCTGATCACCGGAGCGGTGACGGGCGTGGCGGCAGCTTGTCTGTTCCGGGCGCTGGTCCATACAAACATTTTGCGGTAACAAACCGGCCTATTTTCCCATAGAATGGAAAAATGGTTGACTTTCCAATGGAGAGGTGCTACACTAAACTTGCTATGAGAAATGAATTTGTAAAAACCTGTTGTTGTAAGATACAGGGCGGCTGAACTGCTGATCGCAGATACAGGCGTCCGTTTCAGTGTGCCTGTGTCTTGCATGAAGAGCTTTCAGGAGCGATGTGCAAGCGCACATCCCTCTTTTTGTTTTTTCAGGCCGCGTTTCCCGGAGATGGAACGATTTAACATGAATTATATTGATGAGGAGGACACAGTTATGAACTTCACACATTTGGTAGGGAACACCCCCATGATCCGCATCCGCTACAAGCTGGACGGCCGGGAGGGCTTTGTCTGGGCAAAGCTGGAGGCATACAACCTCTCCGGCAGCATCAAGGATCGTCTGGCGGCCCACGTCATTACCAAGTCCACCGCCAACGGCACCCTGAAGCCCGGCCAGCCCATCGTGGAGATGACCAGCGGCAACACCGGCATCGCCTTCTCCGCACTGGGCACGTTCACCGGCCATCCCGTCCACATCTTTATGCCGGACTGGGCCAGTGAGGAGCGGAAAAAGCTGATGGCTATGTACGGCGCCACCCTGCACCTGATCTCACGGGAAGCCGGCGGCTTCAACGCAGCCCTTCAGGAGGCCAGAGATCTGGCGGAGGAGATCGGCGGCTTCCAGCCCAAGCAGTTTGAAAATCAGGATAACCCGGAGGCCCACTATCTTACTACCGGCGTTGAGATCCTGCGCCAGCTTCCGGATGTGACGGACTTCGTGGCCGGCGTCGGCTCCGGCGGCACCCTCATGGGCACTGCCCGCCGCCTGAAGGCGGATCACGCCGTCCGGGCTGTGGCTGTGGAGCCGGATGCAGTGCCTCTGCTTTCCGGCGGGACTGTCAAGGGCGCTCACCACATTGAGGGCATCGGCGACGACTTTATCCCTGCTGTGGTGGACCAGACTCTGGTGGATGGCGTAATGGACATCAACGATATGGACGCCATTGCCATGGCGGCGAAATTCGGCCGTGTACTGGGCCTTGGCGTGGGTATCTCCTCCGGCGCTAACTTCCTTGGCTCTGTGATTCAGAATCTGGAGCCGGGCCGGAAGGTGGCTACCGTCTTTGCCGATGACAGCAAGAAGTATCTCACCACCATGCTCTCCAATCCCTCGGCGGAAACGGCGGATATGTGGAGCTCCCGCATTGAACTGCTGGATTACGAGCCGGTGGAAACTCTGTAATTTGCGATTTTTGTGCAGCTTTTCCTTGCGGAGCCTTTGAATTCATGTTAGAATCGTCTGTAAAGGGACAAAACAGTCGGCGAAGCCGGGCTTGTTGGCCCGGCTTTGTTTTGCTTACAGAAGGGAGAGACCAGATGTTTCACACGATATTATTTGATCTGGACGGTACATTGACGGATTCGCGGGAGGGGATCGTCAACTCCGTGAAATACACCATTGAAAAGCTGGGCGGGACCATGCCGGATGCCCAGACCCTTTTGAAATTCATCGGTCCGCCGCTGCAGGAATCCTTCATGGAGCACTGCGGCTACAGCCGGGAGAAGGCGGTGGAGGGCGTTCGGGTGTTCCGGGAGCACTATGTGCCGGTGGGACAGTATGAAAACGAGGCGGCCCCCGGTATTCGGGACGTTCTGGAACGGCTGAAGGCCAAGGGATACACTCTGGCGTTGGCCTCCTCCAAGCCGGAGGAGCTGTGCGTGAGCATCTGTCGGCGTTTTGGCTTTACACCCTTTCTGTCCGCTGTGACCGGCAGCCCTGCGGGGGCCGACTGGGAAAAGGCGGATGTCATTCGGGAAGCCATGCGCCGCCTGCGCTTGACCGATGCGGATAAGCCCACCGTTTTGATGGTCGGTGACCGGAAGTATGATGTGCTTGGTGCGCAGGAATGCGGCCTTGCCTGCGTGGGCGTGGAGTTCTTCGGGTACGCCGCACCCGGCGAACTGGCGGAGGCCGGGGCTGCCGCAGTCGTGCGGACGGCGGAGGAGCTGGAACAGTTTATTCTGAATCATTGAGCGTGAGAGACGGACAGAGTCCGTCTCTTTTTTCACCTGTTTTCCGCAAACGTGCGCTGAATTTTTGAAAATCGTCATTTTTGTGCATATTTCCCTTTACAAAATCGGGGAACTCCTATATAATATCATGGCTAAAGTAATCTATATGGAAATTGGAGAATCAGTATGGCTTTGATCGAATATGACGTTTATAAGCAGAAGCTGCGGGACCTGGAACCGGAGCTGAAGAAGCTGGGGGACGCCCTTGACATCGACGCTGTGGCTCAGGAGGCCGCCCGTTTGGAGGATGAGACCACTCAGGACGGCTTCTGGAACAATCTGGAGCGCTCTCAGAAGGTGCAGACCCGCCTGAAGCAGCTTCAAAACAAGCTCCACCGCTTCAAGAAACTCATGAGCACCTGGGAGGATCTGACCACCCTGTGCGAGATGGGCCAGGAGGCGGAGGATGAAGAGATCCTGGAAGAATTGAAAACAGAGTTCCCCGCGCTGGAAACCGAGATCGAAGAGATCCGTATGACCACGCTGCTCTCCGGTGAGTATGACGCAAACAACGTTATTCTCCAGCTCCACTCCGGTGCCGGCGGCACCGAGGCCCAGGACTGGTGCCAGATGCTCTATCGGATGTATACCCGCTGGGCGGAGCGTCACGGCTACGCTTGGAAAACGCTGGACTACGAGGAATGTGACGAGGCCGGTATCAAATCTGCCGTTATTTCCATCGAGGGCGAGAATGCCTACGGCCTGCTGAAGAGCGAACACGGCGTCCACCGTCTGGTCCGCGTGTCCCCCTTCGATGCCAACGCCCGCCGTCAGACCAGTTTTGCCGCTGTGGAGGTCATGCCGGAGCTGCCTGATGACGTAGAGGTGGAGATCCGCCCGGAGGACATCGAAATGCAGGTGTTCCGTTCCTCCGGTGCCGGCGGTCAGCACATCAACAAAACTTCTTCCGCTGTCCGTCTGATCCACAAGCCCACCGGCATCGTGGTCAGCTGCCAGACCCAGCGCAGCCAGTTCCAGAACCGCGACTACGCCATGGAAATGCTGAAGGCGAAGCTGTATCAGATCGCCCAGCAGCAGCACATGGACAAGATCGAGGACATCAAGGGCGTCCAGAACGAGATCGCCTGGGGCCACCAGATCCGCAGCTACGTCTTCATGCCCTATACCATGGTCAAGGACCATCGCACCAACTACGAGACCGGCAACGTGGACGCTGTTATGGACGGCGACCTCGACGGCTTCATCTTTGCATACCTCAAGGCCGCCAGCCGCGGGGAATTGCAGGACACCTAAATCTTACCGATAAGCAAAAAAGCCACGCGAAAGCGTGGCTTTTTCTTTTGCATGTCTTACGCCAGATCCGCTAGGATGTCCGGCCAGAGAGCCTGCTCCTGGTGCATGACGGCAAATGCGCAGTCAAGAAACATCTTGTTGACGGCGGCGATGATGGTGCTGCGGAGCAGCAGCTTCTCCTCTCCGGCGTCCGCGGCCAAGTCCCGGATGGTGTGGGTCAGGCCGAACACATAGGGCAGGCAGTTTTCCACTTCCTCGCAGAAATAGTCGTAGGCCTGCGCGGCAGAGTAGTGCTGGCGCTGCATTTTGAAGAGGGTGTCGATGTTTTCCATCGAGAGCACCGTTTTGGAGACGACGATGTAGATCAGGCCGGCCAGTTGCTCACGGGTGTATTTTTTCTTGATGGGGTGGCCGATGATCCCTTTCTTGACGTAGTTGCTCACCATGGAAGCTGTGAGCTCCACCCCCGGAAATGCACGAAAATACCCGTTGACGTACTGGACGGTCTGGTCGAGATACAGCCCAACGGAAGGCAGTTCTGCGTACCGCGGCAGGGCAAAACCCACGGCGCAGGCCGCTATGCGGCGGTTGGATTCATTGTTCATGCGGATAGTATAGCGTATTTTTTCGACAGGGTCAACCGTCTTATGAAAACTTTTTGAAGATTTCACAGAAACGGTTGACAGGTTTTTGAAAAACTGATATCATAGCTTCGACAACATGAAAAAATGCGGCGGATTTTGCCGCTGGAATGGAGATACTGCTTATGAAGACCCGGATCGTTGTGGATTCTGCCGCAAGCCTGTATGCACTGGATGGCGTGGATTTTGCCTGTGTGCCCCTGAAGATCATCACCGATCACGAGGAATACCACGATGACGGCACGCTGGATGCGGTGGGCATGGCCACGACCCTGCGCACCTATAAAGGAAAGACCTCCACTTCCTGCCCCAACGTCGGCGACTGGCTGGCCGCTTACGAGGGAGCCGATGAGGTGTACGCCATCACCATCACCGGTACGCTGTCGGGCAGCTGCAATGCGGCCCAGCTGGCGGCGGAGGAATACCAGCAGGAGAACCCCGGCAAGCGGGTCTTTGTGCTGGACAGCCTGTCCACCGGCCCGGAGCAGGTCCTGCTGGCGGAGCATCTGCGGGATGAGCTGGCTGCCGGCAAGGAGTTCGACACCATCTGTGAAGAGATGCTGCGCTACCATAAGCACACCCATCTGCTCTTCTCGCTGGAATCGCTGGCCAACCTGGCCCGCAATGGCCGCGTGAAGCCCGCTGTGGCGGCAGTGGCGCGGATGCTGGGCATCCGGGTCATCGGGCAGGCCAGTGAGGCCGGTGAGCTGGACGTGATCTGCAAAACGCGCGGCGAGCACGGCGCATTGGAGCGCATCGTGCTGGAGCTCAAGGAGCACGGCTACACCAACGGCAAGGTGAACATCTCCCACTGCGGCAACCCTGCCGCGGCCGAGCGCCTGAAGCACATGATTGAGGCCGTCTTTGAGGGGGCCAGAGTCGTGGTGACGGAGTGCGGCGGCCTGTGCAGCTACTACGCCGAGCTGGGCGGCCTTCTGATCGGATACGAGGACGGAGAGGCTTGAAAAATCACCCGGACCGCGCTATACTAACTCCATCTTAAAGAGCCGCGCAGCGGCGGGGGAGGTACAGCGTGTTCAGACTGCCGATCGTTAAATTTTTCAGCCGCATCCTCAACCGTGCCACCATCACCATCGTGCTGGTGGCATTGCAGGTGCTGTGGCTGCTCTGGGCGTTCTGGGCCTTTACGGCGGGCCGGGTCTGGCTGAACGGCCTGCTCAAGGCGCTGAGCATCGTCATCGTGCTCTACCTCGTCCGGAAGGACGAGAACAGTGCCTATAAGATCGGCTGGATCGTCCTCATCGGCCTGCTGCCGCTGCTGGGCGGGGCGCTGTATCTGGCCTTTGGCAACAAGGCCCCGGCCAAGGGGCTCCGCATCCGGATGCGGAAGGTGGAGCAGGCCCACACGGCCGACCTTGCGCCCCGGCCGGACCAGACCGACACGCTGGACCGCGTGGAGAAAAACCTGAGCCATTACGTGGAGACCTACGGCCCCTACCCGGCGTGGAAGCACACCGCCACTCATTATTTCCCCTGCGGCGAGGCCATGTATCCCAGGCTTCTGGAAGACCTGGAACGGGCGGAAAAATTTATCTTTCTCGAATTCTTCATTGTAAAGTCGGGCACGATGTGGGACGGCATCGAGGCCATCCTCAAGCGGAAAGCCGCCGAGGGCGTGGACGTGCGGCTGATCTACGATGATTTCGGCAGTCTGCTGGGCCTGCCCAGCGACTTCGTCATCCGGATGGAGCGTAGCCATATCCGCTGCATCCCGTTCAACCCTGTGGTGCCGCTGGTGTCGCTGGTGATGAACCACCGCGACCACCGGAAGATCGTGGTCATCGACGGCAATGTGGCCTACACCGGCGGCGTGAACCTCGCGGACGAATATATCAACGCCGAGCAGCGCTTCGGCTACTGGAAGGACGCCGCCATCCGGCTGGAAGGGGCGGCGGTCTGGAATTTTACCGTCATCTACCTCAACTGCTGGAACGCCTTCCGCCCGCAGGAGACGGACTACGCACCCTTTGCGCCGACCCGCCTGCCGGAAAGTTCGGACGGCGTCGTTCAGCCCTACACCGACAGCCCGCTGGACGAAGAGCCGCTGGCCGAGACGGTCTACCTGAACATCCTGGCCCAGGCGCAGCGGTATGTGTATCTCTACACGCCCTACCTCACGCCCTACCTCGCCGTGGGTGAGGAGATGCTTGATGCCCTGAAGACCGCCGCCAAACGCGGCGTGGACGTCCGGCTGGTCCTGCCGGGCATCCCGGATAAGAAGCTGGTGTTCCGGCTGAGCCGGTCCTACTATGTGCCGCTCCTCCGGGCGGGCGTCCGCATCTACGAGTACACCCCCGGCTTCCTCCATGCAAAATGCTACGTCAGCGACGACCATCTGGCCGTGGTGGGCAGCATCAACATGGATTACCGCAGTTTGTTTTTGCACTTTGAGTGCGGGGCGCTGCTTTACAGCAACAGTCAGGTCATCGCCCTGCGGGAGGATGTGCTGGCCACGCTGCCGCAGTGCCGGGAGGTGCAGCTCTCCGACTGCCGGACTTCTCTGCCGGGCACCCTGCTGGACAGCGTCCTGCGGCTGCTGAGTCCGCTGCTGTAAAACCCGCTGACGCATAAGAATGGCCCTGCCGGATATACTACTTCCAAACCCATCGGGAAAGGGAGCGTATCTATGAGAAAAAGCAAGGCTCTTTGGGGCTGTGTGCTGGCAGCAGCCCTGCTGCTGGCTGCCTGCGGGAAACCGAACGCCGGGTCGTCCGGCTCTGGAAGCATGAGCGGGAGCGGCGCGGCTTCGCAGACGACTGCCGCCTGGAAGACCGGCCTCGGTGTCGTCGTGGAAACGGAAGACGAAGACCGCACCGGGAGCATCCGGCTGGCGGCTGCGGCAGTGCTGCTGGATGGCGACGGCAAGATCGCCGACGTGGAGCTGGATGAGCTGGAAACGACCATCGGGGCCGATGGCACCGGCGCGGTGCACCTGCCCACGGATTACCGGACCAAGCGGCAGAAAGGGGCGGACTACCCGCTGGCAGAGGCCTCTTCGCTGAAAAAAGGCTGGGCGGAGCAGGCGGATGCCTTCGCGGACTACCTGACCGGCAGGACGCCGGAGCAGGTGTCCCTGCTGAAACTGGACAACGATGGCAAGCCCACGGACGCTGACCTGCTGGCCGACTGCACCATCGCGGTGGACCGCTATCGGGATGCGGTGGTCAAGGCCTGCTCCAATGCCAGGGGGCTGGGCGCGGCCAAAGGCGACCGGGTGTCGCTGGGCGTGGAGGCGGTGAATGGCTCTTCGGATGTGACTGCGACCGATGACCGGGACGTCAACGCAGAGATCGACATTAGCCTTGTGGCCCTGACGCTGGACGCCGAGGGCCGTGTGACCAGCGCCGTGGCAGACATGGCCGAACCGGCCCTGACGGTGGCGTCCGATGGCGGCATCACTGCGCCGGACAAGGTGGAGACCAAGTTGGAACAGGGCGACCGCTACGGGATGCGGGGCGCTTCCTCCCTAAATAAGGAGTGGTACGAGCACAGCGAGGGCTTTTGCGGCTACCTCAAAGGAAAGACCCATGCGGAGGTGGCCGCCATCCCGGCAGACGGCTCGGACGCCGACCTGATGGCGCTGTGCACCATCTCGGTGACCGACCTCCAAAAGGCCGCGCTGGATGCGATGCGAACCAAATAACGCTGCAAAGCACTTCACAAGAGCTTTTTCCGAAAGGGAAAGGCTCTTTTTGTTTGCGCGATTCGCACAGAAAGCACACCGGAAAGAGAACGCATTCCGGCATTGTGCGAAAAATCGGCCTTCCCCCTTGCAAAATCGTGCCAAATGCGGTATCCTAGATGCACAGTTTAGCCCTTTATCATGGTAAAGCGATAAAACAAGGGCGTTCGAGGAGGACTTTGGGATGAGAATGAAGCGATTCCTTTCGATGTTTGTGGCGGGTGCGATGGCACTCAGTCTGGCAGCCTGCGGCGGGGCCGCATCCACGTCTACGGCGGCTTCGGCTTCCGGCTCTGCGGCAGGCTCGGCTGCATCCGCTTCGGCCGACAGCGACCTGGCCTATATCCAGGGCAAGGGCAAGATGGTCATTGGCTACACGGTGTATGCACCGATGAACTACACCGATGACGAGGGCAGCTTCACCGGTTTTGATACCGAGCTGGCCACCGCCGTCTGCGAAAAGCTGGGCGTGGAGCCGGAGTTCGTGGAGATCAACTGGGACACCAAGGTGGTGGAGCTGGACGCCA
>OGMF01003829.1_pt1 | contig 10876 bp, 6 predicted proteins | sample 1572921 | NCBI WGS metagenome assembly OGMF01 (sample SAMEA2581919, study PRJEB24529) | metagenome | biome: Human gut stool | place: China | collected 2011
CGTCCATTTTGCGGGTGCGGATCTGCACCTCAAAGGGGATGCCCTCGTGCCCGATGACGGTGGTGTGCAGGCTCTGGTAGCCGTTGGGTTTGGGGGTGGAGATATAATCCTTGAAGCGGTTGGGCAGCGGGTGATACATATCGTGGATGAGGCCCAGGGTGCTGTAGCACTCGGCCAGCGTATCCAGAATGATGCGGACCGCATAGATATCGTAGATCTCGTCGAAGGACTTGTTCTGCATGATGGTCTTGCGGTAGATGCCGTAGATGCTCTTGACGCGGCGCTTGATGGTCGCACCCTCGATGCCGCTCTCTTCCAGCCGCTGCTCGATGACGCCGGACACGCTGGCCAGAAACTCCTCGCCCGCGCGCTCGCTCAGCATCTTGCTGATCTCGTTGTAGCCCACGGGGTCCAGATAGTGCAGGCTGCGGTCTTCCAGCTCTTCCTTCACGTTCAGGATGCCCAGACGGTTGGCGATGGGAGCATAGACCTCCATCGTCTCGCGGGCCTTGTCGCGGCGCTTCTGTTCGGGCCAGGCGTCGCCGGTGCGCATGTTGTGCAGCCGGTCGCAGAGCTTGATGATCATCACGCGGACGTCGCGGCTCATAGCCAGCAGCATCTTGCGCAGGTTCTCAGCCTGCAGCTCTTCGATGTTGGAGAACTGGATCTTGGTCAGCTTGGTGACACCGTCCACCAGCAGGGCCACTTCCTCGCCAAAGGCGGCCTTCAGGTCGTCCAGAGTGGTGGGGGTGTCCTCGACCACATCGTGGAGCAGGGCAGCGGCGATGCTCTCGGTGTCCATGCCCAGGTCCAGCACCAGCCGGGCCACGGCCAGCGGGTGGCAGATGTAGGGCTCGCCGCTGCGGCGGCAGACGCCCCTGTGGGCATTGTTGGCCAGGTCATACGCCTTTTGGATCATCTCCATATTGTAGGCTTTGCCGCTGGCCTGGATGGCCTCCACCAGCTTTTCCCAGGTGATGATCTCCGGGCGCACCTCACTGGGCAGCGCCCCTTCGGGGGCATTGGCAGGCAGAGCCGTGGCTGCGACCGTCGCCACTTCCGGCGGGTTGCTCACGCCCTGATGCAGGTGTGTTTTTGCGGAATAGGAATCCTCCGGCTTGACCGGGTCCAGCATACTTTTTCCCTCTGGCATTTACTCTTCCTCCAGACATTTCAAGATCGGTGCGTCGGCAAGATTCTTCTTGCCCTGTGCGGGCACCAGTTCCCAGAACTTTGCCCCGCCGCATTCCTGCACCGCGATGAGCCCCACCTGTTCGAGAGCGGTGAGCGCGACCAGGATCTTGCCGGTGTTCTGCTCCCCCAGCTTTGCGAACAGGGGCTGCAGATCCTCAGCATGCCAGCGCCGGGCCTGCAGTTCACGGTACACTGTGATGATATCGCTCCGTTTGGGCGCCACGGCTGCTTTCTGTTCCGCCGTGAGCGGGGTGCCGCGCCGGAGCGCCTGCACCAGCGCCGTCTGCTCGGCGGCGGCATTGCCCAGCCCCGCCGGGTGCAGCTCCAGGATGCGGCCCGAAAGCTGTGCCCCGCGCGGCGCATCGTAGACCGAAAGGTTCAGCGCAGCGTCCACGACATCGCCCATGGCATAGGGCAGCTGCTCCGGGTGCATCCCGAACCAGACGGCATATATGCTGGCGCTGCCCTGCCGCAGGCGCAGGCGGCAGTGCCTGCCCTCCGACACCGGGTAGATGCCGTCGATGACGGCCTTTTCCAGCACAAAAACGGGGGTGGGGTTCTCGGCTCCGTAGGGAGCCAGCTGTTCCAGCCGCCGGACCGACTCCACGGTGATGCGGTCCAGATGGATGGACAGGTCGCATTCCAGCGGCGGCGTGAGGAGCACGGGGCACTCCCGCGCGGCCCACTCGTTCAGGCGGCGGCGCAGCTCATGCAGGTTCTCTTCCCGCACCGAGAGGCCCGCCGCCATGGCGTGGCCGCCGAAGCGGAGCAGGATGTCCTCGCACGAGGCGATGCAGGCATGCAGGTTGAAGCCCTGCACACTGCGGCCGCTGCCCTTGCCCTCGCCGTGCTCATCCACCGAGACGACGATGACGGGGCGGCCGGTCTTTTCCACCAGCCGGGAGGCTACGATGCCGATGACGCCGGGGTGCCAGTCCCGGCCCCAGATGAGGATGACCCGGTCTTCGAGGATGGCGGGTTCCGCATCCAGCTGCTCCTGCGCAGCCCGGACGATCTCCTGCTCGGTCTCCTGCCGGGCCACATTGATCTCGTTCAGCTTATGCGCCAGCTCCTCGGCGCGCTCCTCCTCCTCGCAGAGGACGAGCTGCAGCGCGGTGACGGCGTTGTCCATCCGGCCCGCCGCGTTGATGCGGGGCGCGATGGCATAGCTGACGTTCTCGGCCGTGATGGGCCTGCCCGCCAGACCGACCTCTTCCAGCAGGGCCGAAAAGCCCGGCCGGTCGGTCTGCTTCAGCAGTTTCAGGCCCGCCTTGACGAGGGTGCGGTTCTCGCCGGTCAGCGGCATGACGTCCGCCACGGTGCCCACGGCGGCCAGGTCGCCGCAGTAGTCCAGCATCTCTTCCGGCGGGCAGCCGTCCAGCGCCGCACAGAGCTTGAAGGCCACCCCCGCGCCGCACAGGCCCTTGAAAGGGCTGTGATCGTCGGCGCGGCGGGGGTCCACAACGGCCACTGCGTGGGGCAGGGTGTCGTGGGGCAGGTGGTGGTCCGTCACGATGAGGTCCACACCCAGCGAAGCCGCAAAGTCGGCTTCTTCCAGCGCAGAGATGCCGTTGTCCACCGTGACGATGAGCTGACAGCCCTTGTCGTGGATGGACTGGACGGCGTTCTTCGAAAGGCCGTAGCCGTCGCCCTCGCGGCTGGGCAGCATGCACTTGACGTTTGCGCCCATCCCCTTGAGATGCTGGTACAGCAGGGCCGTGGCCGTCACGCCGTCCACATCATAGTCGCCGTAAACAACGATGGTCTGTTCTTTGTCGATGGCTTCGAGGATGCGGGCACAGGCTTTATCCATGTCCGTCAGGAGCATGGGGTCGCTCAGCTCTTCCTCGCCCGCCAGCAGCGTCAGCGCCTCGGCGGGGTCGGTGATTCCGCGCGCGGCCAGGACGCCCGCCAGCAGACCCGCTTCCTTCTGTTGTGCCGCCAGCGTGGCGGTGTATTTCTGCTCGCTCCAGGGCTCGTCGTCCAGAGCGTTCTGCTCCAGTTCTTCGGTGTTCTGTTCCGCAATGGCGGCGGTCAGCTCCTTGAGGGCGGTGCGGTCAAATTCCTTTAAGGTCCATGCCCGGCAGGTCATCGCAATCCCTCCCCGGTCAGGCCGTCGTTGGCCAGCATTCCCTGCAATGCCGCGATCTCGCTGGAGACATCCAGTGCCACATCGCTCAGCAGATTATCGTAGAGGTTGTCATACGCCTGATTGAGCGTATGCAGGATGCCCGCGATGTCCCGGCGGATGCTCTCGGCATTATCGCCTTTCTGGCCCTGCACATCGTTGTAGGTGTGCAGGAGCTTGAGGGTGGTCGGGATATAGTATTCCGCGAACCGCCGTGCTTTCGGCAGGCTTTCGGGGTGGGCTTCCAGCCAGTCGCAGATGGCCTCGGTGGTCTTCTGCATGTGGGCCAGTTCCTCCACACCCTGCGCGTCCTGCATGAGCTGCTGCTCCTGCGCCAGCACTTTGGCGAAGCGGCGGGTCGTTTCGAGGTTGAGTGGGGTCTCCTGGGGTTCCGCCTGCGGTTCGGCCTTGGGTTCCGGCTCTGCCTGCACGGCGGCTCTGGCCTCCTGCGCGGCGCGATAATCCTCCGCCGTCAGATAGAGTGTTTCCGTTTTTTCATCCAGCCAGCCGTTCAGCCAGCCTTTGCGGATGTACTTTTGCAGCTTCTTCAGCATTTTTTTCCGGTTCTGGTGGACGAGGTCGGCCAGCATCCGGACCGAAAGGCCCTTGTGGTAGTCGGTGGTATCCGCAAGATCGGCGAACTGCCCCAGCTGCTTTCCAGCTTTCACCCAGGCGGAACCACAGGCCGTCATCCAGCCAAAGCCCGCCGTGGCAAGGCCCAGCACGCTGCTGACGATGCCCAGCACGTTGTAGGCGGTGTTCATAACGTAGTCCGTGCCCGTCATCAGGATGCCGCCGCCCTCAGCAGTCGATACCACAACGTCGCCCAAAGCAGCCGGCGAAATAATGCCCAGCCCGATGAGGCAGCCCACTGCACCCAACCCGAAAAGCACCGCAAAGATGATGCCCACGGCCAGCAGAGCCACGCCCGAGCTGTAACGCTCCTTGGCGCATTTCCGCAGCTTTTCCACCGGGGTCAGCTCCGGGCGCGAGGCAAAGAAATTTCTGGCCCACTGGGGCATCCCGGCGTTCTGCTCTGCCGTGCCGCCGTTGGCATGGGCCTGCCGCTGACTCTGGTAGTAGCTGTCCCGGGCCTGCCGCATGGCCTTGCCCGCCTCCGAGATGCCGTAATTGGCCGCATGAACAGCGGCCTTGCCCACATCAAAGGCCCGGTCGCCGATGTCCATGCCTTTTCCCTCAAAGCCATGGGCAAAGGCATCGGACATGGTGTCGCCAAAGGCGCGCAGCTGCTCTTCCAGCTCCTGCTGCACCTGTTTTCCCTCGTTTTCCTGTTTTGTATCGTTTTCACGATGATTCATCGATATTTCTCACCCTTCTGCCGGTGCATACCGGCCGATGATCGCACGGGCGACCCGCAGGCCGTCCACGGCGGCGCTCATGATGCCGCCTGCATAGCCCGCGCCTTCTCCGCAGGGGTACAACCCTGCCAGCTGGGCCGATTCCAGATCTTCTTCCCGCTTCAGCCGCACCGGGCTGCTGGTGCGGGTCTCCAGACCGGTCAGGACCGCGTCCGGCGCGGTGTACCCGGCGATCTTGCGTTCATACGCCCGCAGACCGGCCCGCAGGGTGTCGGCCAGCTCCCCAGGCAGCAAAGCGCCCAGGTCTGCCGCCACGACGCCCCGGTCGTAGGTCGGCTCCACTGTGCCGATGTGCAGTTCTCCCCGGCCTTCGAGGAAGCTCCGGACATTTTCCGCCGGGGCCGCATAGGCTCCTCCGGCGCGGCCCGCCTGATAGGCGTTGGCTTCCAGCTCCCGCTGGAATGCAATGGCCCGGCGCGGGTCATTGCCGAAATCCTCGGCTCCCACGCTGACCACCACCGCCGCGTTGGCGTTTTTGCCGCTGCGGGCGTGGTAGCTCATGCCGTTGGTCACCACCCGTCCCGCCTCGCTGGCCGAGGCCACCACCTGCCCGCCGGGACACATGCAGAAGGTGTAGACACACCGGCTGCCCACATGCTGGGACAGCTGGTATTCCCCGCGCGGCAGCGCCGGGTGGCCCGCCGCCTCGTGGTAAAGGCTCTTTTCGATCGCACTTTGCAGATGCTCCGCCCGGAAGCCCACGCTGAACGGCTTGCACTCCAGCACAAGGCCGCTGTCCATCAGCATTTCAAAGGTGTCCCGCGCCGAGTGGCCGACCGCGAACACCAGCGCCTCGCACGGGAAGCTGCCCTGCGTGGTCTGGACGCCGACAAGCCTGCCGTCCTTCTGCATAAACCCGGTCAGAGCCGTGTTGAAATGCACCTCGCCGCCCAGGGATTCGATTTCTTTCCGGATGGAGGTGATGACGCCCCGGAGCAGGTCGGTGCCGACATGCGGCTTCTGCTTCCAGGCGATCTCCGCCGGGGCACCATGCTGCAAAAACACTTCGGTGACAAAGCCGCACAGCGCATCGCCGATGCGGGTGGTCAGCTTGCCGTCCGAAAAGGTGCCTGCGCCGCCCTCGCCGAACTGGATGTTCGCGTTCTCGTTGAGCTCGCCGGTGGCGGAAAAATGCTCCACCGCCTTCACCCGCTCATCCAGCGCCGGGCCGCGCTCCAGCACGATGGGCCGGTAGCCCTGCCGGGCCAGCAGCAGCGCCGCGAACAACCCCGCCGGGCCAAGCCCGCAGACGATGGGCCGGTGGGCCAGCGGCTCGGTGCCGTTCTGGACGGAAAAATCAGTCCTGCTGCGGAGAGCAACGCAGGGCGAGGCCCCTGCAAATGCAGATTCCTCACCCTCGTCCTTGAGCGTTACCGCAACGGTATAGACCAGTCTGGGCTGGCCGTGGCGGGCATCCACCGACAGCTTTGCCACACCGAGATGGGCGGCTTTGCTGCGGGGGATGCGGGCCAGGTGCAGCGCTTTTTCAAAGGCCTGCGGCTCCCCGGCGGAAAGGGGGAGCCTGATGTCTCTTACCAAAATCATACGATGATTGCTTTCTTTTTTCATTGCAGCCCCCTGCCTATAGCATGGGCGGAGCGGGCTGCGTTTCAGTTGCTCTCGATCTTGCACTGGATGACATAGCTGCCCAGCGCGAAAATTTTGCCGTTGGACGGCACATACAGCCTGCATGCGATGTTCTGCTGGCCGATGGCCACCGCGAAGTCGTCCGCGTCGATCTCAATGACGACCTGTTCCGGCGTCAGGGCCTCCATCGCGCCCGCCGGGCCGCAAAGGGTCACGTTCATCAGCCGCTCAGTCTCCACCGTCAGGGTATAGGTGGAGGGCAGGTTGACCACCTGCACACACGCGGCGGGCAGATTCAGGGTCTTGGTCTCCAGTTTGGAGGAATCGAAGCTGACGGTGATGGTGGAGATGTTGTCCAGCAGGCGGATATCGCTGGGCAGCTCGATGGGCATTTCATAGACCTTGTTCAGTGAGAAGGTGGACAGGTCGATGGTGCCGACGGACAGGGTGGACATCTTGTCGATCTGGCTGGCCGGGCCCGCCACGTTCAGGGTCTTCTTGCTCAGCGTGTAGGTCAGCACCGAGTCGTCAAAATCGCGCGGGGCGTTGATGAAGCTGACGCTGACGGGCAGCGTGGCCATCTTGTAGACCTGCAGCGTGACCTCCACGCTCGACTCTTCCAGCGTGGTGTACGCGAACTTGACTTCGCTGCCGCTGTTGGTGTAGAACCGCAGGGCGGTATCGAGGGTGACGGATTCCGTCAGCTCGCCGTTGTGGGTCACTTCAGCGGTGCAGGTGGTCACCTTGTCGATCTCGGTGCTGGGGCCGGAGAGGGTCACGCTCTCCTTCGAAAGCTCCGTCCCATACAAAATATATCCATCGGCGATGGTCAGGTAGTTGGTGGTCACCGTGATGGGGACCGTCTTTTCCTCCACCACATCAAAGACCACGTCCACGCTGTTGTCGCCGCCCTCGATGGAGACGGTAACGCCGTTCAGCAGGCCGTTGACGCCCCGCACCTGCAGATGCAGGGTCTTCTCGCCGCTGTCGCGCACACCGGACCAGTCCGGGTAGACGACGAAATCGGATGCCGTGAGGCTGCCGATGGTGTAGCCGTCGCCGGAAACTTTCAGAGTGACGTATTTTTCCGGAGCGTTGACGATGCTCAGGCCGCGGGAGGTGTACGCAGCGGAATCGTAGGTGAAATCCACCGGCACATTGGCGATGGTCTTGGTGGTGCCGGGCTGGACCACGATGGTGACGACCATCCAGGCCACGATGGCACCCACGACGGCCAGCAGCAACCGGATGCGGCGGTCGTCCAGGATGCTCTTGCTGTGCTGGATGGCAGGCTTTGTGCCGCTCTTGTTCGGCTCGTTGCTCATGACTGCTCGTCCTCCTCTTTCTGGTTCACCCAGCTCAGCAGGCGCTTGACTCTGCCCTTCCAGCTGTTGTCGGTCTTTTCGCTGGCGGTCTCCTTGGGGATCATCTCATCCACCAGACGGGTGTACAGGGTCTGGCGGTCAAAGTGGCGGATGAGGACGCCGTTCTTGGCCATGGAGATGATGCCCGTCTCTTCGCTGACGACGATGGCGATGGCGTCGGAGTTCTCTGCGATGCCCAGGCAGGCGCGGTGGCGGGTGCCCATATCCTTGCCGAGGTCCAGGTTATTGGACAGCGGCAGCACACAGCCCGCCGCCTTGATGCGGCCGTTCTCGATGATGGCGGCACCGTCGTGCAGGGGGGTGCCCTCGTAGAAGATGGTGCCCAGCACTTCCAGGTTGACCGCACTGTTCACCGGTGTGCCGGTGCGGACGATCTCAGAAAGATTGGTGCTGCGCTCCAGCACGATGAGCGCGCCGGTCTTGGTCTCGGAAAAGCGCTCGGCGGCGTCGCAGATGGCGATGATGGCGCTGCGCCAGGCCCCCTTGAAGCTGGGGTCGTTGTAGCGGCCCTTCACATTGAAGAGCTTCGAGGCCCACTGGTCGGTCTGGCCCATCCGTTCCAGCGCACGGCGGATCTCCGGCTGGAACAGCACGACCAGTGTCAGCAGGCCGACCTGCAGCAGCGAGTTGAGCAGCCAGGTGACCGTGCGCATGTTGAGCACGTTCGCCACCAGATAGACGGCCAGCACCAGCAGGGCACCCTTGGCCAGCTGCCCGGCGCGGGTGCGGTTGATGATGCCCAGCAGCTGATAGATCAGAAACGCGATGATGATGATATCCAGAAGGTCCGCCAGCTTGAACGTCTGGAAATTCGCGATGATCGAGTTCAGAGTCATGAAAGTTTCTCCTGCTTACAGCGTTTCGATCAGAGCCACCGCATGGACGGCGATGCCCAGCCCCTCGCCGGTAAAGCCCAGATGCTCTTCGGTGGTGGCCTTGACGCTCACGGCGTCCAGCGGCATCCCGAAGGCTTCGGCCAGCTTTTCGCGCATGGCGGGGATGTAGGGAGCCAGCTTCGGCTTCTGGCAGAGGATGGTGGAGTCGATGTTCTCGACCTTCCAGCCGTTCTCCCGGACGATGCGGGCCACATGGCGGGCCAGCATCAGGCTGTCGGCTCCGGCATATTCGGGGTCGGTATCCGGGAAGTGCTTCCCGATGTCGCCCAGAGCCGCTGCGCCCAGCACAGCGTCCATGACGGCGTGGGCCAGCACGTCGGCGTCGGAATGGCCCAGCAGGCCCTTCTCATACGGGATCTCCACACCGCCCAGGATCAGCTTGCGGCCCTCCACGAGACGATGAACATCATAACCATGACCAATGCGCATAGGTTCTCCTTCCTTCTGCTGCGGGCGGGGCAGGTCCTCCCGCGTGGTGATCTTCAGATTGGCGTAGTCGCCCTGGGTCAGCTGCACCGGGCGTCCGGTCAGCTCGAACAGGCTGCAATCGTCGGTGACGAGGCGGGCCTTTTCTGCGTCCAGCTCTTCCAGCGCAGCCAGATAGGCGGCACGGTCGAAGCACTGGGGGGTCTGCACCGCATACAGTGTGCTGCGGTCGGGCGTTTCGGCCACCATGCAGGCCTCCGGCACGGTCTTGCCATCGCCGCGCACGGCCCGCTTGACGGTGTCCTTCACCGGGACCGCCGGGGCCGCGGCCCCGCAGGCCGCTGCGGCGTAGACGGCCGCCTCGATGACGGCTTCGCTCACAAAGGGGCGGGCTGCATCGTGGACGGCCACAAGGTCGCCGTGCGCCGCCAGCACACCGTTCTTCGCGCTCTCGGCGCGGGTGGCCCCGCCGGGCACGACCTGCACCGGCTTTGGGCAGGCCGCAGCCTGCTGCTCCAGAAAGGCGCGGTTCTTACCCGCCACCAGCACGATCTCATCCACCAGCGGGCACTCCGCAAAGGCGCGGATGCTCCGCTGTACTACGGTCTCCCCGCCCAGATCAAAGCTGAGTTTGTCGAACCCCATCCGGGTGGAGGAACCTGCGGCCACCAGGACCGCCGTCACACGTTTTTCCACTTCTGACACCTACCCTGTCTTCCGTTTTTCGTGCCTTCCAGAAAGCACAGAATGATACATTGAATATTATAGCGTATTGCCCGACAAACTGCAACTGCACCGGGCAATAAAAATGGAGCCGTTGAAGAAACTCCCCCAGTCACGGCTTCGCCGCGCCAGCCCCCTCTGGGAGAGGGCCTGAACGCTGCGGTCAGCTATGAAGCCTCCCTCTGTGAGGGAGGTGGCATCGCACAAGCGATGCCGGAAGGAGTCCTGCAACAGCTCCAAAAATCGTTTGCTTTTACTTCAGGATCGGCTCAATGGCAGCAGCCAGAGCATCCTTCTGGGCCTGTGCCTCGGCCAGGTCCTTGCCCAGGGTGGTGAAATAGGTCTTGATCTTCGGCTCGGTGCCGGAGGGACGGACCACGACGGTGGCACCGTTCTCCAGCGTGTAGATCAGGACGTTTGCGGCGGGCAGGCCGGTCTCTTCTGGCTTCTTGTAGTCGGTGACCTTGACGACCTTGTGGCCGGCCAGCTCGGTCAGAGGCTCGTCGCGCAGCTTCTGCATGATGGAAGCCATCTTCTCCATGCCGGTCAGGCCGGGGAACTCGAAGCTGTCCACCTTGTTCAGGTAGCGGCCATACTGTTTATAGATCTCTTCCAGACGCTGCTTGATGGAGGAACCGATGCTGCGGTAGTAAGCGGCCATCTCGCAGATGAGCATGGAGCCGATGACGGCATCCTTGTCACGGACATAAGGACCTGCCAGATAGCCGTAGCTCTCCTCGAAGCCAAAGATGAAGCGGTCCACTTCACCGGCAGCTTCCAGATTTGCGATCTGGTCGCCGATCCACTTGAAGCCGGTCAGCACGCTGCGCATCTCAACGCCGTAGTGGGCGGCGATGGCATCGGCCAGCGGGGTGGAGACGATGGACTTGACGGCGACGGGGTCCTTGGGCATGGTACCCTTCTCGATACGGCCAGCGCAGATGTAATCCAGCAGCAAAGCGCCCATCTCGTTGCCGGAGACCAGCTCATAGCTGCCGTCCGGACACTTCATGGCGATACCCACGCGGTCAGCGTCGGGGTCGGTGGCCAGCATCAGGTCGGCGCCGGTCTTGGTGGCGAGGTCGAGGCCCAGCTTCAGAGCCTCGAAGATCTCAGGGTTGGGGTAGGAGCAGGTGGTGAAGTAGCCGTTGGGGTACT
>OGMF01003833.1_pt1 | contig 10871 bp, 15 predicted proteins | sample 1572921 | NCBI WGS metagenome assembly OGMF01 (sample SAMEA2581919, study PRJEB24529) | metagenome | biome: Human gut stool | place: China | collected 2011
CAGATCGAGTACAGAAGAATAATATATATGATGTCTCTTTAGACCCAATGTCACGAAGAATTGAATTTAGAATAATCTCAAAGTAATGACCTATGGATGAAACTATTAACATACAAGAAGTGTCAAACTCAGTAACAGAAAACATCTCTACCATCAATGATGAGTTGAATCTTATAGTTACATTAACAGGACTATCAATCACAGCAGTTTTCTTTGCATTGTATTTTACAAAGTTAAGGTCAAAACAACTGCTTAACTATGTGCCTAACGTGTGGACATCGTTGGGTATATTAGGAACCTTTATTGCGATTGTGGTCAGCTTGGATAGCAGCGGCACAAGCTCACTGAGTGATGTCGATACTTTAGTGAAAAATATAATACCAGCATTTACCACATCTATAATAGGTATTATTGGTGCGGTAGTTTGTTCTGTCGCTATAAAGATTATCTACGCATATGAGGAAAAGGAAGAGGATGAGTTTTATCGAAGAACAGTAGGCAATGAGAAATCTCCCGAACTGGTTTTGAACGATATAAAAGTATCATTGTTACAGTTGATAAAGGTTTCCCAAAATCAAGAAGCGAATATAAAATCGTTTTTGAACAACTATATACACCAATTAGACGCATTTTATAGTAGGATATATGAATCAAACAAAGAGCAGGTAAAAATATTATCCGATGAGTATGTACATAATGTCACACAGGTGTTAGCAGAAACGAACGAGGAGATAAACAGACGTATAAATACGTTATTGCTCTCTCACTCTGAATCAGTGCAAGCATATTTAAAAACAGAGAAAGAGAAACTTGATGAAGTTGCTAATGATATAAAATCATTTCTGAATAACGTTCCAGAGAGCGTAGATGAGATGAAAATTGAAATGATAGAAGTATTACGGAAAGCAATTATTGAGAAGTATAACCAATTACTGGAGGGTAATGATGCATTTACTAACCAACTTCTTGAAAGAGTTTGTACTTTTGAAAGTAGGTTGGCTGCTGCTACAAGCCAGAATTGCTCAGACACTCTTAATACGACACAATCTGAAATACAAAGAATTATTACTTTACTTGAAAGCAGCCTTAAGTCACAATCCAATTCAATGGAAAGGGTATCAGCAACGTTGAGTGCTGATATAAATAACCTTGTATCGGCAGTCAATAAGTCTATCGGTGACTATGAAGCAATGGTTGAGCAGTTGAATAAGCTTATCCCTGTTTTGCAGGAGCACATTAAACATTCTGAAGACAGTGTGTCTGCTTCAGAACAGAATAGTGAAAAATTGACCGAGGTACTTAAAACATTGGATGAGATTGTTAAAAAGAATCAGCAGCTCCGTTATGAGTTAACTCAATGGAGGCGAGTTCATAAAAAGGTCAAGATTAACGATAAGAATGGCACTAAAGAATGCCCTAATTGCAGTGCGGAAAATCCAATAGATGCCAATTTCTGCCGTAAGTGTAATTATGGCTTCTGGGATTGTGAAACTATTGCATCAAGTTTAAAGTAACATGACATCAAAGGAATGTCCTTCATGTAAAACGTCCAATCCAGAATCTGCAAGTTATTGCAGAAAATGTGGTACACGGTTTCCCGAGCATACCAAGCCCGGGAAAAGTCATATGTGTCATATTGAAAACTTTGCTATAAAGAAACAATCTAATGGAAAGTTCCTTGTTGAATGGAATGCAATAAACGCGGATAAGGTAACTATTAATGGGCGAGATGTAACAGGACAAAATAGGTTTATCGCGACTGTAAAAGATAGCCAAATGATATTATTGCGTGTAGATAATACTACATCATTCGATGTTAAAGAAGTCAATGTTGTATATGATTCTCAAACCATCTACAAGGATAAGGTCGTAGAAAGAACGGTAACATCAGCAACAAATGTAGTTACTATTATTCTCCTTATAGTATTCATAATAATTTCAGCCTTTTCTCTCCATTATGCATATCGATTGGAGGACCGCAACTATAGTGGAGAAAGATTCTTGTCTAATATCTTCGGGTATAAGTCATATCTATTGATAAATGGTTCCAACGAGGGACGAACAGTTAATATTCCAACTCATGGAGCCTCTCTTATGTATGATGTCAAGACAAATGCATCAGAATATGAAGTCTTGGATTTGCCTAAATGGTGCACATTAGAAAAGAATGACTCGTATTTTATAATTAAGGCAACTAAAAATAGACAGAGCAATAGAACTGCAAACATTCGTATCAAAACCAGGAATGACGAGGTGACAATGTGCTTGGATCAAGCAGTATATAAACCTCAACGATTATTGGTTAATGATAAGAAAGTTGTTGATAGCAACCTCAGTGCTTCATCAGGACAAATCACTTATCAAGTAAATACAGATGCGGATAGTTACGAAATTAACTCTTTGTCATCTTGGTTCAGGGTTATTACTCAAGGCACGGAGTCATTTACTATTTCATATGAAGAGAACCCTAAACGAACAGAGCGTACAGATTGGTTTAAGGTCAAATCTGAAGGAATGGAAGTCAAAATCAATCTTATTCAGGTTGCTCAAAAAATCACAGGCCAAATTAAGGATGTAACAGTTGAGCATAATGTATTTAAAAATGGTGTGAAGGGAATGAAAATTCTTGTAGACTTCTCGGTGCAAAACATGAAGGGTATAGATGGTTCTTGTGCCGTATATTTCTACTATGAGAATGGCAATAGGGTCAAAGATACTAATGGAAGTTATGCTACATCAGATAATCAAGCGGCAACTCACAAAACAATAAAACCTAACTATGATAGCAGTTCGTATACAGATGTCGAAATATTCATGCCATATAATGAGTTGGAAGTTGGGACTGGTAAGCACAATTTGAAATTCTATTGTAAAATATGGGAATATTCTACATCATCGGCAATTTCTGTCGCAGAATCTCAATATTATTCCTTTACTCTAACCAATAACTAAAGGCATTATGAGCGAAATGAAAAAATGTCCCGAATGTAATGCCGAAAATCCGATAGCTGCAAACTTTTGTCGCAAATGTCGATACGAGTTTTCAGAGGCGACTAAGAATGGTTTATCTCTTAAGCCTGAGATCAAATATTTTCGGATTAAGGAACTACAATATGTTATAGGTAGTAAAATCTACATTGAGTGGGATGCCGAAAATTATACCAAGATTGAACTGGCTGGCAAAGATGTAACATTGTATAAAGATGTAGAGCTGGTTGTTGAGAAGGCATTAGAACTTTACCTAATTGTATATAACGATTATGATTTGGTAAAACAATCAGTGAAGGTTGTACCATACTCATCTCCAAGCATCCGTCGTTTTTCTTCTTCTCACTCTAATATAAAGGCGGGCAAAACGACAAGACTATCTTGGAGTGTGGATTATGCTAAAAAGATTTTGCTTAAGTCTGATGTCGATGAGATAGATGTATCAATATTTACCGAATTAGAAGTAACTCCTACAAAAGATACAACATATACTCTTATTGTATTTGCAGTTGATGAACAAATATCAATTTCTAAGGAGATAACAATTAGAGTATTAAGAGAGGTTGCTATCAATGATTTCTTGTCAGATATGCCACACACCTTAGAGTCCCAACCCGTGGAGTTAAGATGGAACGTTGCAAATGCAGATAATATAATGCTCTATCCTAATGATATTGATGTTACCCAACAAACTTCCATCAAAGTATTCCCCAATAGGGCCATAACATATCGTTTGGTAGCAAGCAATGCGATATCAATTAAGGAGCAAATGTTAAGCGTTGGAGTACGCTCACTTCCGAAACTTGATGTCAAAGTATCAGACAGTTTATCAAGATTGCAAATTCCAAACTGCGAAATAGATTTAACCCCACTCATAACATCTATTAAAGAGACTGATTTGGATAGATGGATGCTCTCCCCAACGGAACAGGGTATTACAAAAAAGATGTTTGAAAAGGGACTTTGGAATAGATTGAAGAATATTTTATCCCTAAAGATAAAACTATAATGAATAGTGCTGATAAGTATATTACGAATGAGTACAAAGCCTTGTTGCACAATGCAACGGTGATTTTGAGCATCGTTTTATTTGCTATCATAGGTATAAATGCCATTCTTGCGATAATAGCACCTAGTTGGACAATAAGATTATTTGTTTCGATTGGTTTGATAATGAGCGTAGGATCTGTATGGCTGCTTTATACGTCAATTAAACATTTTATTGATTATAGAGACCATCTTGTAATCATAAAATGGATTGGAGCATTTCTATGTCTTTTAATTGGGCTATTGCCTGCAATGCTATATATCTATCTAAATTTAGATTGGACACTCTTATCCAACTACGGTAAGAAAGCAATTGACATTTATTGGTCAATTGAAAATATGATTTTGCCTTTGGCTTTTGGCATATTGGTAAGTCTGATATATTGGACATTAACGATACAATTATATAAGAAAAGTTATACTACATACTTGTGTATAAATAAAAAGGAAGAGATATATGGGAAATAAATTTCAAAGATTTCTGTGGACTGTTGCCGGAGCAGAATTGGATATTCTTGAAAAATGCAGAACAGACCATAAAAAGTTTTCTGCCATTGGTGCGACAATTCTGATGACTGCGTTTATTGCTTTTTGTGCGGGAACATCTGCAGCGTGGTATTTTACACAGAGCGGCGACGAATCTTCCGGAAGTTTAGGCTGGGCAATGCTGTTTGGTTTAATATGGTCTTTGTTGATTTTCTGTATCGACCGGAGTCTTGTCATTACATTAAAGAAAGATCCATCAGCCAAGAAACAGAAGTTCTGGGTACCCCTGCTCTCTCGTTCTGCATTGGCATGCATCATTGCTTTTATGGTATCGATTCCATTAGAGTTGGTTATTTTCGAGGACTTCATCGCAGAACAAAAATTCTTTTTTGATGAAAGTTCGGCTAAGGAACTATCAGAAAGTACACGTGCTCATAGAGAAGAAGGAGTTTTGAGTGGCGAGATTGATTTGTCTACTTCGACGATGAGCAGACTGGATAGCCTAAATATAGGTTTAAGGGGCAATGTCAGTTCATTGAATGCACAGATTCAGGTAGAGCGAAACAAATTGAATAAACCAACAACAAATACGTTTACAACTGCCCAGAACCAGTACAACAATTATAATAATCAGATCAATGCCACACAAAGGAATCTGGCGAATGCAAAGAACGCTATAGACTCTGCTATATATACTAGTGAAATAACTCGTCTAAAAGATTTAAGACGCCCACATTGGCGCACAATGGAAAATGAGAAGAAAGCATGGAATGATAAAATCAATAAAAGGATTAAAGAACTTGAAGGGGAACGCTCTATTGCAGAGGGACAGATTGCTCAAAATACCACGGACTATGTAAGGGAATCTGAACGTTTGGCTCATAATCGGGATACACGTGATTCTTTGGCTACTGAGAGAGGAAAGATTATTCAGGATTTTCGGCAGACATCAAATAAAGGAAATCACTTCATACAGAACTATCGTATTCTCGAATATGCAGTTTGGAAAAGAGATGCGAATGGAAATTTGCCTACTGAGTTATTCTTTTTGTGGATGATTCGCCTGCTGTTTTTTATTATTGAAATTCTTCCTACCGTAGTAAAGATTGTTACACCTGTCGGCTCTTATGATAGAATGATTCAAGCAGAAGAAAAACAGGTGATGGCATACCTTGAATCTGATGAGTATATGGAACGCATTCGTAACATGCATGATATTGAGTTGAAAACACGTGAAGAACAACTTCAAAAACAGCATCAGATAGAACTCGAATTGAAGAGTGATATTCTTGAAAAAGTTAAGAACGCTCAAATTGAGGTTGCTGATGCTACCATTGCCAAATGGAAAGATAGTGAGATGTCAAAGGTGAAACCGATTACACCTGAAACTGAAGAAGTATGAACAAAATAAAAATACCAAGAGCCTCATTCTCGTGGAAACGAGCATTGGGGATAACCAAACTTAAACAGAAAATTAGCCGTCAAACAAGCGTACCTATAACCAAGAATGGTATGGAACGCAAAATTGGCAGAACAATACTTACTATATATGATATTCAAAAAATAAATAGATAATATGCCACACAAATGTAAAAAGTGTTTGCGGGAACTTCGTCCTTGGTCAAAGTTCAAGGATTTGAAATCAAAAGAGGGACTTGGTCTTGCTATTTGCGGTTCGATTATAAATGGTGTTGACCATTTTTGGTCTGGTGAATCGCGCTCTAATAAACAAAAAGCAGATTTTAGGACATTAGATTTGCACTATTGTGAGCATTGTAAGTCTTACTACATTGTGTGTCCGGAATGTGGTACCCTCAATCCTCTTTCAGAAATGCCCAATGAAACACGCACTTTAATCAGTTGTTCACGATGTCGTAAGCGTATATTGTATGCTGAAGGAGACTATTCTATGGGTGGAGGTTGATAATCATAGAAGCACCAGGATATGAAACTTAGAACTACAATAAAAGGATTAGATATTTCGGCCATTCTACATCCTAAGGACAAATCAACATTGGATAAATTGAGAAAAATTCCAGGATTTAAATCAATAGTTGATAAGACGGTCGGTAGCATAATGGAAAAGTATGCTGCAATTGAATATTCTGCGGAAGGTATAAATGTAACAGATAAAAGTTTACCGAATATACATAGACATGTTGTGGAGGCTTGTCGGTTACTTGAGATAAAAAATGTACCGGCCTGTTCAACTGACTGGGATTATGATATTTGCTCATTTTCCGTAGGAGAGCAAAAGCCGAGAATAATATTACAATCAGGAACTGTGGATTTGCTTTCTCCTGAAGAACTGTATTTTATGATTGGACACGAACTCGGACATATAAAATGCGGTCATAAATCATACCATATGTTTACAGAAGCAATGTATATGCCTATAGCGAACTCTGATCTGAATATATGGATGAGTTTAGTAAAAATGCCATTATTAAATTAAAACAACAAGGCCTTTCGATGTGGTATCGTATCTCTGATTTTTCGGCGGATCGTATAGGTCTATTATGTTGCCAAGACATAAATGTAGCTCTTACTACAATGATAAAAATGGCAGGTCTGCCGAAGAAATGCTATGGCCGGATTCATATAAAGTCTTTTATTCAGCAGGCAATGGATTTCAACAACAATCATTCGGGAATGATGGATAGTATAATTAAATATCTATCCATTAATGCGGCAGCTATGCCGTGGTTAGTTGTCCGAGCAGGAGAATTATGGAATTGGTATAGTTCAGGAGAATATGATAGAATCATCAAACGAGTATAACCACTAAATATTAAGTTATGTACACACAAGTAAATAATCAAGTAAGTTATGGTGGCATTCTTCCTATTCTTAATAATAATGTAATAAAGGAGGATAAGAAGAAAGCAGCTATCCAGGCTATGGGCATGGCTGCCTGTCAGGCAAAGTGTTTAAGATGCGGACATTGCTCGGCAAATAAATGTGGAAGAAGGAGTTAAGATTAATTCATATGCATATTCAGACCATTCGAGGAAACATCTATTCCTATTTGCGTAGAACGAATGAAATAGTAGGAGGAGTTGCGGATGAAAGTGATTATACCTGGCGTTTCAATCCTCTGAATCAGTTCAATACTATGTCTGAAATAGAAATGTTTATTATCGGTATAACAGAACAATGTAATCTCAGATGTACATATTGTTGCTATTCCGGAGACTATGTAAACAATCGTATTCACGGTAGTCATACATTAACAGGTAGAGACATTGATGTTATATATGATTTTATCCAACAGATAGCTGGGAATAGACGTTTACGCATTGCGTTTTATGGAGGTGAGCCGCTGTTGCAATACCAACTTATTCAATATGCAATAATAAGAGGGCGCGAGCGTTGGGGAAACAATGTGGATTTTTCTATCTCAACAAATGGTGTGTTGCTAAATAATGAAAAAATTGAATGGCTTTCAATAAATAGTGTAGAGTTGGCAATCTCAATCGATGGGACTAAAGTTTTTCATAATAAACATCGCGTTGACATCATGGGGAATGGATCATATGAAAGAGTTTATAGTGCATTGAGCCATATAAAAGAGACTTATCCTGAATATATTCCATGTGTGTTATTGCAAATGACATTGGTGGCATTTAGTGACATTATCCAAATTGCACGAGAATGGAATAGCGATGGATTGCTGAAAAGTTTCGTTCTTTCAAATATTCATGGATTATCCCCTAATTTTATCAATGGGGTAAAAACTGTTGACTACGAAGAGACAAAACAACTTTATCTACATATATTAGACGCATATGAGAAACATCAAGATTGGGTTGTTCTTAAAATCTTTTTGGATGAATGCCTCGCTTATTGGAAAGATCGTCCAATTATAGACGCAGGACAATCAGTACCAATGGCAACTTGTATGCCCATCAATTCAAAGATATATATTGACTCTCAAATGCAGATTGGGATATGTGAAAAAGTAGCCGATAAATATCGAATTGGGAATGTCAAGAATGGTATAGATTGGAAACGTGCAAATGAGATTGTAGAGGAATATTATCATAAGCGTGTTGAACGTTGTAAATATTGTCCAGCCATTCGAATGTGCGACATGTGTTTGACAGCAGTTGAATATTCGGATGAACAATGGGATATCTTGTGTCATAATGAACGGGTATATGCACAGATTTTCATGTTTTTATATTGCGAGATGGCAGAAAGAGGCCTGATAAAATGAATGCATATCCTAAAATACAAACGCATAGATGCGTATTGAGTTGTATCAATAATACTGACATTCCAATATTGCGGCAGATATTTGATGACGATGCGACCAAACGTTATCTCAGAGAATTGAATGATCTTGTTTCTTCAGAAGATGGCATAAAACAGTTCTTATATTCTTTTAGTTGTTATGTGACTCGTAATGAAGGCTTTCTTTGGGGGATTTATTTAAATGCTAAACTTGTGGGGTTTATAGCCATAATGGATATACCTGACAAACCGACGTTATTTTATGCTATGCATCCGGCTTACCGTTCACAAGGCATAATGAAAGAGTGCATCTTAGAAGCAGTAAGCTTTATTTTGAAAAATTTGAGTTGTGATTTTATACAGAGTGAAGTCTACAAAGACAACGTTATATCTATTAAGCTTTTGCAATCAGCGAATTTTGAAATTATCGGTTCAGATAAAAATAAAGTATTCTTAAAAAGAATGATACAATCCGGCCAATGATAGATTTCACTCCTTTACATCATCAATAGAAAAAAAACGAAGTATGGGACTTTTTAGATCGACAAAGTTATTCTGTGATGTAGCACCTTATTCGGATACGGTTGCAAATAGTTTAATGTCTTCTTTGCGTTATGATGGATATGAAGTTGATGGGATTAAATTACCTTCAGGAGATTGGGATATTTCAATTAAGAAAGGAAATCTGTTTAAGGCGGTTTTAGGCTTGCAGACGGCTTTGAAAATCAGAATATCACCAGCTGTCCCACATGTATATGTGAAAGCGAGTGTCGGTATATTTGGTCAGCAAGCTATCCCTACGGCATTGACAGTATGTGTATGGTGGCCTTTTGCGATACCACAGCTTTGGGGAATGATACAACAAAACAAATTGGATAAACTGGTTATGGATAAGATTCAAAATGAATTTAATAGATTGGCCAGGTATCCGGTTGTTTCAAGAAATATAGATTAAATGAATTGTTATTACCATCCAACACGACCCGCTGTAGCCCAATGTGTAGATTGTCATAATTTGCACCGATGACATTCGTATGGTTTACATTTGAAGCCATATTTGGGCATTTCTTGATTAAACTTGCAATATCAATATTTTTAGGGTTCTTCATAACCCCGGTATATTTGATGTACTGCCTATATAAGATTGTTAGATTAACAATAAAAAGATAAAATGATATGAGTTGGAATATTTTGACAGATAGACAAAAGTCATTAGACCGTGCTATTGAGCAGTGTGGAGTTAAGTTGGATAACTCTGACGCCTGCTTTCGCAGAGTGATGAATGCTATCGGGGCAAGTGCATCAGAGTCATCGTTTGTGAGGCAGCGTATAGAACTTCGTCTGCGTACTGCTGCTTTACTCAATCAAACAGATGATTTTATCTCCAATACAGAGAAAATGCTTGATCAGTTTGAAAAGGATGATGAGGAGTGGCGCAGAAAAGGTCGTAAACTTGGATTTGATTTCTGAAGATAGAAATCCGAGTGTTCTTTTATCTATATAGTAAACTGAAATTTAAACATTGAATATATGGATATATTAAGCAACGTCTTTGGAAGTCCAGAACAACTCTGGCAATATATTAAACAATACGCTGTCAAGGCTGGAAGAGAGACCACGCGTACTGTTTTGGAATTATATTATGTGGTTAAAGCTCCCACGACACCGGTTGTAGACAAAGTAATTATCATTGGGGCGTTGGCATATCAGCTTTTGCCAAAGGATTTGTTGAGCCGAAACAAGTTCGGAATATTAGGTTTGGCAGATAATGTTGCGACTTTAGCAATTGCCTACAACCGCGTTAAGCATCGTGTGACACCTGAAATTAGAACACAAGTGGAAGATATATTGAATCAATGGTTTACACTTATTCCATAAATCGTAAGATTTATTTTCTTACAGAGATATATTTCGCTCGGATTACTACTCTATAAAAGAAAAGGGTTAGTAATTCGAGCGAAAAGTTTCTGTATAGTAACAATAAATAATATCCATATGAAGAAGGTAAAAGAAGTACGTGGACTGAAATGTCCCAACCACGATTACGTGAGAGACAACCACCATTTTATGTATGAGGAAACTTACCCTGGGGCAAGACCTCTGTCCGGCACAAA
>OGMF01003840.1_pt1 | contig 10845 bp, 10 predicted proteins | sample 1572921 | NCBI WGS metagenome assembly OGMF01 (sample SAMEA2581919, study PRJEB24529) | metagenome | biome: Human gut stool | place: China | collected 2011
GAAGACATCAAATTGAATTATATTACTCCGGTCATTCTTGATGGATGGAAGGGTCCTATGGACGTTGATATGACCGACAACGCAAGAAATAGAGCGAATGGGACCGAGTGCATTTTATGTATGGAGTGTGTGAAAAACTGCCCTAAAAATGCTCTGTAGTTTCAAAAAATAAATGCAACGCAGCGTTGCACGTCTGCCGGATTTTCTTTTTGCCCTCAAAAGGTCATTTGTGCGGTGTTGCCTTAGATTTCTCCAACAATTGGGTTGCGTTTTTCCTGTATTGTGTTATAATAAACGGCGGCAGCTTGAATCGGAATTTGACGGATTGTACAGGCCCTCACGCCCCCTCTGAGGGAGTTGGACGCCCGAAGGGCGGCCTGGGGGTTGTACCGACAAGAAATTTTACCGATCTTTTGGTACAATTGCAAATCTGCAACAACCCCCAGTCAGCTTGGCTGACCTGTGGAAGCGGCGATGGACGCGTTGCCCAATAGCGTGTACAGCGATGGGATATTTACCGCAAAGATCATTGATCATCAGGACGGTACCTGGACTACCTGCTATTCTTCCGATTCTGTTGGCGAGAATGGATGGATTGTGCCCCACTAGTATGCCTATACCAGCGGCGCCGTTACCGGCGGCACTGGATCTGGCGATGCTGTTGTTCATGGCGGCGGCGTGTGTCTGAGCGGTGACAGCCCTCAGTTCACGATGCGTGGCGGCGCGATTTCCGGGAACACCGCGTTGGCTGCATTCAGCTATGGCGGCGGATGGTGTGAGGCATTCGCGGGATAGAATGGGGAAGACAGAAAAGGAGAGATGCGGCATGAAGAAAAAAAGAATCTTGTGTAGCCTGTTGACGTTGGCAATGCTGATGGCCTTGCTGACCGTCACGGCCTTTGCAGAAGGAGAAGAAGCGCTGCCGTTGCCCACCGGGGGCGGCGAGTTGGCCTCTGGCATCTATCAACTGAGGGAAGACCTTACGATAAGCAGTTCACTGAACATTCCGAGCGGCAATGATATTACAATTGATTTAAACGGCCATACGTTGAATACAACGGCAGCAAACTGGGGCGTTTTGGTCTACGGCACCTGCAAAATTGTTGACAGTGCTGAGAACGGAACAATCGAGTCTGGAAAGCGTGCTTTTGGTATTTTTTCCGGCGGCAAGCTGAGCATTAACGGCGGTACAACCAACGCCTCTGGTACGGCAATTGTGAACTCTACAGGCGCTGAACTCATAATTTCAAATGCAAAGGTATTCTCATCATCCAGTTCGGTCCTTCAAAACCAAGGCACTGTGACCATTCAGGGCGCGGAATTGTACAGTAATGTCGCAGCAGGTATCTTCAATCTGAACGGCAGCGTTACTGTCTCAGCTTCAACCATTTACGGTGCAGACAACGGAATCCTGAATGGTCTTGCTGAAGAATATGGCAGCAATCCTTCTATCAGTATCTCCAATAGTACAGTATCCAGCAGCACAAGCTATGCAGTCAACAACAATCTTCCTGGGAGTTCACTGACCGCAACAAAGACAAACTTTATTGCCAATCAGACCAACGTCATCCGCAATGCGGGCAAGTTGTCCATTGATACAACCAGTTCTTTGACGATTTCCTATGACCAGGCGCCCGGCAGAATTGAGGGCGATTCCAGTGGCGTTCATTGCCCGGTCGGTAAATCCTGGCAGGAATTTGTGACAGCGAAGCCTGACGGCTATGTGGAAAACGACAAAACGCTCACAATTTCCTCACCGGAGGCGCTGGCATGGTGGGCGGTAGAGATTAAGAATGGCAAACCTTTTGCTGGATACACCATTACGATCTCAGGTACACTGGATATGAGCGCCTATCTCTGGGAGCCTATCAATGCTTGGGGCAGCTCTTACGGCCCCGGTCCGTTGGATCAGGCCACCATTCAGGGTCAGAACGGCGTCATCCGGAATCTGTTGATTCGTGGAAATTGTTCTCCAGATGGTTATCCCTATGCCTGCGGATTCATTGGCTTGACAAAAAATCCGATTACAGTCAAGAACCTTACATTTGATAGCGCTAACGTCTCCATCAATGGCCAATACTACGGAAATCAGGTGGGTGTTGTAATTGGCCGCGCATATTGCGACGATGTGATTATGGATGGCGTCCATGTGACCAACAGCACAGTAAAGGGATATGGAAAAGTCGGCGGTTTGGTCGGTCATCTTGCCGAGCCGGATAAGAGCCATTCCTTTACAAATTGCTCCGTTGAAAACACCAAGATCATCGGCGCTTACAACTGCGGCGGCCTGATCGGTCTTAACGAGCATTGCTCTGTTACGGTTACGAATTGCACCACGAAAAATGTGGAGTGGGTCAAAGACCCGAACAGCACTTATCTCTGCGTGTTCCCGTCCACGCCGGTCAAAGACTATGCCGGCAACGGCGCCATTGCGCAGTGCGTTACAGGTATCTATTACCAGTCCGGAGGAATTGAGCCAGGCAATAATGGGAAGGAGGCATACATCTATGCCGCCTGGGGTACGCAGTACTGTGACTATTCAAACTTAGATGGCGATAGCTACAAATCCTATATTGCATCCAGCCAGAAATCTGCCAACGTGACCCACATTCCTTCCGAAGCGGTTGAGAGTCCTGAAGAAGAGGTTCATTTCTACTTTGACGGTCTCTGCCATGAGCCAATGCAGCCGCATACGGGCTTCGATGACTGGAAAGTGACGCAGCTTCCTGACGGAAAGACGCCCGGTATGGAGTGTGGCGACTGCAACATTGATATGTGTGGCGAAATCAGAACCCGCTACTTCTGGGAGGTCACCTTCGACGCCAACAACGGCTCTGAAACTCCGTGGGATGTGCAGCATTTGCCGTTTGAAAATAATGATGATAAGGTGTACGCCTCTGAACCTGAGGATGAGCCGACCCGTCCGGGTTATACTTTTGAGTGCTGGACCTTGGATGGCGAGCCGTATGATTTCAACACTGAGGTAACAGCAAACATCACGCTGGTTGCCCAATGGAAACAAAATATTTCTCTCCCTGACAACATCATCATTCCTGCCGATGCTATTCCTGCCTTGAACAAGGACGACCATGTGGCCTATATCATCGGCTATGAGGACGGCACGGTGCGGCCGAACGGCAGGATCACCCGTGCGGAGGTCGCAACGATCTTCTTCCGCCTGCTGACCGACGATGCCCGCCAGCGGAACTGGTCTTCCGAGAATAACTTCTCCGACGTGAGCGCCGACAAGTGGTACAACAACGCCGTTTCCACGCTCTGTCATATGGGCGTCCTCGGCGGCTACTCCGATGGCACCTTCCGTCCGAACGCACCTATCACGCGCGCGGAATTCGCCAAGATCGCCGTGAGCTTCTCGCAGGCAAACGGCTCCGCCGTCTACAGCTACTTCACTGATGTGAAGACGACCGACTGGTTCGCCCCGTACGTCACCGCAGCAAAGGACAGCGGTCTGATCGAGGGCTATTCCGACGGCTCGTTCAAACCTGAAAACAGGATCACACGTGCCGAGGCCTGCACCATCGTCAACCGCGTGCTCGGCCGCAAGCCGTCGAAGAACCACATGAAGATCTCCGGCCGCATCGATTGGCCGGACTGCACCACGGCAGACTGGTTCTATGAGGCGATCATGGAGGCCACCAACAGCCACACCTACCAGATGGGCAAGCGTGTCGAAACCTGGATCGGCAAGCTCCCGCAGCGCGACTGGGCGGCGCTGGAAAAGATCTGGAGCCGGGCCAACAGCAGATAACGAAACAAGACGCGGAAGACGCCCCCCCTGGGGGGAACGCCTTCCGCGTCTCCCGGTTCCGGCAAATTGTAACGAACTGCCGGCCATGAACTGGGAAAAGGACGGCAGAACGAAGAAATTGCCGAAAATCATTGATAAGCCAGCGTGTCGAAAAAGTCTTTTCGACACGCTGCGTGCGGTTTGATTGAACGCGAAGGGGACTTTTTGCCCCCTTCACACTTTCCCCGCTGCTCAATCGAGAAAGTCTTTTTTATGAATAGTGTATTTCCGCTGTCGCGGATACCACTATTATGAGGGATTTGTAGACTATATCAAGCTGCTGCCGCTGGCACCGCACTACTGCCGTTCAGCCCCGCGCCAGCTGCCGCTGGCTACCGCCGTATGCATACACAGAATAAATGACCAAGCCAAAGGCGATCGACTGTAAAAGGTTGGTCGCTTTTGTTATTGTTTTGTACTGGCAATGCCGGGAATATCAAAATAATCTGCGGCTTCCTGCAGCTTTCCATCCGGATCGCCATCGCTTTGCAGCGCAAGCAAATACCAGTCAGAGAGATATGGGTCGATCCGAAAGGCCTCCAACAACGCCTCGCGCCGTTGAGAAGCGTCGGCTATATGCCCGATATTATTCAAAATCGCGGTTGCCTTTTGATCCATACCTGAGGTTTCGCGTCCCTCATAAGGCAGGTGATCAGCCCCGGTACGATCCAGGCAGTCGATCAGCGCGTAATGCAGATAAAAAACTGTATTCCAGACGCTTCTGGCCAAACTGGATCGTGTTTTGCTGTCATTGAAGATCTTCCGCATTTCGCTTGAAGCAGATAATGATGAGAAAATCTTTCCGACGCCGTTTACGACCCTGTGTGCAGCGCCGGATACCATGTTCATAGCCCCTGCGGTCGCAGCTCCTTTCAATGCACCGCCGACGCCGAAGCCTCCGCCGACCCAGCGGCCGCGATTCTCCCGGCGCGCAACACGATACTGATCCAGCTCCTCCTGCTCAGAAACAATGCTGTCATACTGGTCGCAGATCGCCTCATACGCTTTCTTCCATCGATCCAGATAGGACCGATATGTGCTGGAGAATTGTTCGCGGTCAATGGTATAAACACCGTGGTCGACCAGTATCTGAATACACAGCTCGACCGACGGCGCAATACACGCTGCAATTTGATCCGGTGTTTTTCTCACAACGTCTTCCAGCGACTGGTTTCTTTCATACGTATCAAAGAATTGATTGGCCGCGGTTTTGGCCTGTCCAATGAACAGTTTCCGATATGTGTTGTAGCTTTCTGCCGCTTCGCTGATTGCTACGTCCTGACCGAGCAGCCGAAACTTCATCTAAAGACCTCCCTTTTCTTCCGTATCACTCTATATCACATATTTTACATGAATTTTTATCACATTCAACCTCTTATAACACATATTAAACTTGTGATTAGAGGTGATTTCGTGGATAAAGAAACAAAAGCAGAAATTGGGAAGCGGCTTCGGGCAAAACGCGAATCTGCCGGATACACCAGAGAACAGCTCAGCGAGCTTTGTTCTCTCAGTCCGCGTTTTTTGGCAAATGTCGAGTTGGGCGATTCTGCGTTCAGTCTGGACACGCTTATGACGGTTTGCAAGATTCTTTCCTGCAGCAGCGATGAACTGTTATTCGGGAATACGGTCAATCAAAGCGCATGGTCTGATACAACATCAAAAATCAGTCAGCTTGACGTTGCTTATAAGGAAAGCATCGACAAAACCTTGCAGGGAATCCTTGAACTGATCACAAAAGCAAAGCAAGGCCCGAATCGTTCCTGCTTCGGACCTTGTTTTGTGGATCATTCCAGCTTTGACTGCTCTACAACATATTTTCGCACAGCTTCCTTTGGGATCAGCCAGTTGCGGCCGTTTTTATAGGCACTGAGTTTTTTGCTGTTCAGCAATTCATAAATCGCATTCTCGCCGATCCTGAGGGCGTCTGCGGCTTCCTCCGGTGAAAGGATATCCGGGTAATCCTCAAACATTACACGGCCTCCTTTGCTGCTTTTTGCAGTCGTCGGATGGTGCAGGCTTCCGGGTCTGCTGTGCATTCTTTGCACAGGCAGCCGCTTGGAAGCGCGGGGCGTACCCTGTGCCGGCGGTGCTTACGCTCAAACAGGTCCATATGCGCTATCTGTTGACAGATAGCAGGCTCTCCGCGCCGGAGCTCCAGCGCAATTTCGCTGATACCAAAACCCATGTCGAACAGGCATTTCAACCGCGCACGGTCTTCATCGCTCCAGTAATCTCCTTCGTGGGCGGGCGGTTCCAAACCGGTCCGCTGTTTGATCAAATCTTGTCTATCATAATCGTTCATGATAAAAACTCCTCCTTTGTTTTTTACCATGATGTTCCCTTATTTCTCCGAAAAACTGCGTAAAAATCGCTGATTTCAACTACATATTATCGCTGTGAAGCCGTCGGATGCAGATGCGTCCGGCGGTTATCTTTTTATCTGGAGGAAAACGACTATGCGAGACTACCATGGATGCAGCATCTGCGGACGGAAATTTCCGGAGGATGCGCTGACGCTGTTCGCAGGAGATTATTTCTGCGAACACTGCCTTGACGAAGAAACCGTTGTCTGTTCAGACTGTGGGGAGCGGCTTTGGAATGACGCCAATGCCGGTTCGCGGACGCATCCGCTCTGCCAGCGATGCTATGACCGCCATTACACAAACTGTGAACGCTGCGGGGAGCTGATCGACTGCGAGAATGCGTATTATCTGGGAGACGGCGAGGACTATCCCTATTGCGAAAACTGCTATCATATTCTGAAAAATCAGGTCATCCACAACTATGATTATCGCCCGGAAACGATTTTCTACGGAGACGGGCCACGATACTTCGGCGTAGAGCTGGAGATCGACAAGGGCGGCGAAATCGGAAGCAACGCAGAGCAGATCCTTGCCGTTGGAAACCGGGAGCATGATTTTTACTACTGCAAGCATGATGGCAGTCTGGATGATGGGTTTGAAATCGTCAGCCATCCGGCAACGGTGGAATATCATTTGACGCAGCTACCGTGGAAGGCAGTCATGGCGGAAGCGGTTTCGCTCGGCTATCGTTCCCATCAGGCCTGTACCTGCGGTCTGCATATCCATATCAGCCGTCTTGCGTTCGGCAGAACGGCGGCGCAGCAGGAAGCAGCCATCGCAAGGCTGCTTTATTTTGTGGAAAAGCATTGGAACGAGCTTCTGAAATTCAGCCGCCGGACAAACCGGCAGTTGGAACGCTGGGCGGCGAGATACGGCTACAAGGACACACCGAAGGAAATGATGGATCACGCCAAGAGCTATCACTATGGCCGATATACCTGCGTGAACCTGACAAATGAAGACACCGTGGAGATTCGTATTTTCAGAGGTACGCTCAAATACAACACGCTTGCCGCGACGATCCAGTTGACAGATCGCCTGTGCGATGTGGTGACGTGCCTGAACGATGAGGAGCTTCGTGCGCTTTCATGGTCGGATTTTATTGCAGGCGTGACGGAACCGGAGCTGATCCAGTATCTGAAAGAGCGGCGACTGTATCTCAATGAGCCGGTAGAGAGTGAGGTGGAGCTGTAATGTGCTGCCTGTTTGGATTTTATGATTACGGCGGAACGCTGTCCGCAAAGCAGAAGAACAGGATCATTTCCGCCCTTGCCATTTCCAGTGAGATCCGTGGAACAGATGCGACCGGAATCGCATATCGAACCGGGACAAAGCTCTGTATCTATAAGCGGCCATTTCCTGCCCGGTGGATGCGTTTTCGGCTTCCGGCAGAGGTAAAGGCGGTAATGGGGCACACCAGAATGACCACACAGGGCTCCGAAATGCAGAACTGCAACAATCATCCCTTTTATGGGGTCGCAGACGGCAACGCATTTGCACTGGCACACAACGGCATTCTGAGCAATGACAAGCTGCTGCGCTTGGAAAAGAAGCTGCCTGCTTCAAGAATCGAGACAGACAGCTTTGCAATCGTGCAGCTTCTGGAACAGGCAGGAACAATCGATCTGGATACGCTGCGCATAACATCGGAGCTGCTGCGCGGTTCTTTTACTTATACAGTGCTGGACGACCATGAGCGCCTTTATATCGTGCGCGGGAACAATCCGTTTTGCCTGTACCATTTTCCAAAGCAAAAGGTATATCTGTATGCATCCACAAAGGAGATCTTAAACTACGCACTGTCCAGCATTCGGAAAAGTCTGCATGGCCCGGTAGAAGAAGTTGCGGTTCGGGAAGGAGACATTCTGTGCCTGCTGCCGGATGGCGGGCGCAGCAAAAGTACATTTTCCGTGCGGCATCTGTATGACCTCCGCGCATATGACTGGCCGCTGTCCGGTGTGCAGAGCACCAGAGTCCAAAAGGTTTCCGGCGGCAGCTATGTCCGCGAACTGAAAAATCTGGCCTGTGCATTCGGATATACCCCAGAGGATGTGGATACATGGCTGGGCGAGGGATTGCAGCCGGAGGAAATTGAGGAGTGTTTCTATTATGGGGAGATATAGGTCAATAGGGTCGGGCGGCCAGCGGCATATATGTCAAAAGTGGAAAACCGACGCTATTGGGAGAGCATTTCTGTATCCCATATGGGTACACCCTATTGACACAGGAGATTTCGCATGAAGGTCGGCTATATCCGGGTCAGCACACAAGAACAGAATACCATCCGGCAGGAGGTGCTGATGCGGGCGCTTGACGTGGAGCAGGTTTTCATTGATCGCATGAGCGGTAAGAATCTGGCCCGCCCGGAGCTGCAAAAGCTGTTGGCCTTTGTGCGGACCGGCGATTGCGTCATTGTGGAGTCGATCAGCCGGTTTGCGCGGAATACAAGAGATCTTCTGGAGCTGATTGAGCGGCTTCAAAGCAAGCAGGTACAGTTTGTTTCCAAGAAAGAAGCCATCGACACCACAACGCCGACGGGGAAATTCATGCTGACTGTGTTCGGTGCGGTAGCAGAGCTGGAGCGGGAATACATTCTCCAGCGCCAGAGAGAGGGCATCGCCATTGCGAAAGAAAACGGCGTCTATAAAGGCCGAAAGCCGATTGTATGCGCAGGCTTTGACAGTGTACTCATGTTATGGCGCCGCAGGGAGATTACCGCAGTAGAGGCACAGAAACGGCTTGGACTGTCTCCGAGCACGTTTTACCGCAAGGTCAGAGAATACGAGAAACAAATCGGAAAGGGGGAATAAGCATGATCTGGTATGTATTGGGTTTCCTGCTCACAGCGGCACTGCTGCTGATCGGCGGCATGGACTATGCCGTAAAATGATTACATGGGCAGCAGTCGCAAACGCGATTGCTGCCTTTTCCAAGGGCGTATTGTTGGCGCTGGAGTTGTTGGGATATGACAGCTCCAATTAAAAGGCTGCGGGGACGGCATAGGCCAGCCCTCGCAGCTTCAATTCAATATGGGAGGCGTCTGCGCAATAACCATGATCTCTATTCCGGGATATCCTTTACCGGATAGACATAGGTGCCGAATAAAGCGGCAATGTCATTCAGATACCGGAGGAAATCATAGTAATCCTTCTTTTTTCCGGTATAGCGGGTTCCGTCCTGAAACGAGATCATGTTCATAACAAAATGAATATGAATGTTTTGGGCATCCTCATGGACGCTGTAGAGGATCTGATAGCGTTCGGCGTAAAACCAGCATGCCTGCTGTGCAAACTGATTGGCATGCCAAGCGTCCCGAATCTCACCCTTTTCAAAGCTGATGATCCAGTGCCGCAGGCGAATGCCATGATCCTGCCGGTAGGCATGCGATACGATCTGCATCTGCTCTGCCGCAAGCTGCGGCAGAACGCCGAAGCCGTCAATGAAATTGCCCGGCGTCTTCATGGGCCTGATACAGTAATGGATCAAATCTGCATAAGCGTCTTCGTCAGCATACTTCTGCGGAACAGAAATCACTTTAAACACTGCCATGCTTCTGCCTCCCAATTCAAAAAAGCGTTACGAGCATCTTTGTCATGAATCTCATGCACAATAAGATTGTGACGACAAAGCTGAGCGGAGATTTTCTGAATGCGTATCTTCAATAATTCAGCCTCCATATCTGCCCGAAGGGAGCGTTCACGAATCAATTCGCTCAGAGAACAACCGGCAGCCTTTGCTTCGGCACGAAGCCGCTGAGCATCTTCTGTTATATATCTAATTGTAATTGCCTCTGATGTTTTTATTTGATTATCCATGTTACAATCTCCTATTTATGTTTTTTGCGTACCTTGTACGCTTCCGCCAGAGGAAGTGTTTTGTATGACACTTCCTCTGAGTCCTAGTATTCTGTTCTGTCATGATTAAACTTTAACACGCATTTTTTCACATGATAGGAGATCATTATTTTTTACAAAGCATAGAACACCTTGATAATGCGCAGCCGAGCATGGTTCGCGTAAATTATCATAAGGGATGTGTCCGATATGTCTAAAACAAGAAAAGATAGAGAGGGAAATATTCGCCTGCGCGCCGACGGCAGATGGGAGGTCCGCGTTACGATCGGAATCGACTATGCAACCGGCGAAGAACGGAGGATTTCCCGCTATGCAAAAACACAGGAGGAAGCAATCAAACTGCTTCACGAGCTTTCCTTTATTCGCGATCATACACCGAATAATTTTCAGTCTGTAACTGTGAGCGAATGGCTTCCGTTCTGTCTGGAAACTTATATGCGGCCGACGCTGAAGCAGTCGACCTACCTGAGCTATGAAAGCTACATCCGTGTCCATTTGAATCCTGCTTTGGGAAATATACAGTTGAAGGAGCTGACACCGAGAATTTTGCAGCAATATTATAATTACAAAGCAGAAACAGAAAAGCTGAGTCCAAAAACAATCGTAAACCTCAATCTGTTTCTGCATAAGGCATTGAGTTTCGCCGTTGCGGAGGGATATATCAACAGTAATCCCGCAGATGGCGTGAATCTTCCGAGAGGAAGCAAGCCGCAGATTGTAATATTGACAAGAGACGAACAGGCCCGCCTGATGCAGTGCAGCTATCAGCACCGCTACGGCGTGTTTGTCCGTCTCGTTCTTTTTACCGGCCTGCGGC
>OGMF01003841.1_pt1 | contig 10842 bp, 10 predicted proteins | sample 1572921 | NCBI WGS metagenome assembly OGMF01 (sample SAMEA2581919, study PRJEB24529) | metagenome | biome: Human gut stool | place: China | collected 2011
CCCTACGCATATGCTGGATAATCCTGATCAGTATATCACAAAAGTTGGGAAGTTCCTTCGTGCACATTCACTGGATGAACTTCCGCAGATATGGGATATTTTTATTGGAGATAGCGGTATAATAGGGACAACCAAGAAAAACCTTGATTTTACAAGGGTTTCGCTGGCTTAGTCGAATTTCGTTATGATAATTTTTCTTTGTGTTGTGTCGATTGAGCGGGGGAACAAATATAAAAGAATGGTTTCTTGGATGCTTATTTTGACCCACACTATAAGCTGAAAAATTATGATAAGGAGGTTTGACCTAGCCTGCGAATGATCTTTTTAATAAGAACATTCACAGGCTAGTCGTCGTGTTATAGAACTTACCTAATAAAAACGAATAATTATGAGGAGTGTGTTGAAAATGGGAAGAAAATTATTAATTGTAGCCTCTAAAAGATATGGAGATTATGTAAAAGAGATAGCAGAGTCAATGGGTTGCTTTGAGGAAATCTCCTTTGTAGATAATGACAGAGAAGGAGCTATTGGAAAACTGGAGGATGTGGAAAGTTTTTATCCGGAATATAACTGTGCAATAGCTGCATGTGACGATGGAACAGAAAGACTTGAGTGGAATAAAAAGTTGGAGGCACTTTACAATATTCCAGTTTTATTTCATATGGATTCTACTATTTCTCCATCAGCTAATTTAATGCCTGGCTGTATTGTTGAACCAAGAGCTGTTGTCGGCTGTGGAAGTACTATTGGGCAGGCAACGGTTGTTGGTGCCAACAGTGTAGTAGAGCCATATTGCCTTGTTGGGGATGGCTGTACATTGAAGTCTGGAACAATTGTTAAAAGCACCAGTGCATTGAATATAGGAACTGAAACAGAACAGGGAACTGTTTTGTTTACACCAATTGATAAATAGTAAAACAGATAATTAGAAATAAATATATGAAAGGATGAAACCTCCCCGATTTTCGTGGGGGGGGTACACGATGAATAGAACGAATGAAAAAAACAGGGAATTAAAACGTACACAACAGAATAGTACGCCGAATATACGATGGATGTTGGTCGGGTATGACCTGATCGTATATGCAGTAGTAGCAATTATACTACTGGTTATTTATGGTGGAATGGATAAGTTATCGTCTATGGGGATACTTCAACAAGTATGCTTATCTGCACTGTGTATTTTTGCGGCACGTCTTTTGGGTAAGATCTATGGACAGGTATGGAGATATGGTGGAATCCAGTGCTATATCCGTCTGTTATTTACCGACTCTATCGCTTTTATAGTGTATCTATGTCTGGAACTCATGCTTCCAGTTCAAAAAATTACATTTGCCAGAATGCTTTCTTTAGCAAGTTTGAACCTGTTAGGTGCTTTAGCATTGCGTATGATGTATCGCTACGCATATAAATGCGGAAATCAGAAAACAGTTGGAGGAAAAATTCTTTCTATATTATTACGTCTGTTTTCCGGTATGGAAGCTGGAAATGAAAAGGAAGTACAGAAAATTAAAGTTGCTATTATAGGTGCCGGACGAGTTGGCGTCGGTCTTGCAGAAGATCTTTTAAATAACTCAGAGGCGGCATATATACCGAGAGGGTTCATTGATGTCAATAAAGAAAAAGTTGGACGTGAAATACATGGTATCCCGGTATGGTCAGAAGATGAAGCTACTTTTCAGAAATTAGGGGAGTTTGAAGTACAGGAGATTATTTTTGCAATCCCATCAATGGATGCAGATAAGAAAAAAGCTCTTTATGAATATTACAAAAATGCAGGATATAAGTTGAAAGTTTATGATTATCCGACCATGTATACTGCAGGTGGAAAGAGGCATCTTAGAGAATTTGATATTGAAGAACTTCTGTTTAGAAAACCATTAGTAGTTTCTGACGAAAGAACAAATGCTTACTACAAAGACAAGATAGTACTTATTACTGGCGGTGGCGGTTCCATTGGATCAGAACTTTGCAGACAGTTGGCAAAGATGAATCCGAAGAAAATCATTATCTTAGATATTTATGAGAATGGTGCATATGATGTTCAGCAGGAATTGAAGATTGCCTATGGAAATAAACTGGATTTACAGATTGAAATTTGCTCTATTACTCATAGAAAAGCACTGGAAAAAGTATTTGAAAAATATCATCCGCAGATCATTATCAATGCAGCCGCTCATAAGCATGTTCCTTTGATGGAGCATAACTGTGTAGAAGCTATTTACAACAATGTATTTGGTACACAGAATCTGGTGGAGCTTTGTGAGGAGTATGGTGCAGAACGCTTTATGATGGTATCAACAGATAAAGCAGTTAATCCTACAAATGTTATGGGCGCAACTAAGAGAATGTGCGAGATGATTGTCCAGAGTGCAAGTACACACGGAAAAGTAAAATATAGTGCAACACGTTTTGGAAATGTACTTGGCAGTGCAGGATCAGTTATTCCGTTGTTTAAGCGTCAGATTGCGAATGGTGGTCCGGTTACTGTTACAGATAAGAGAATCATCAGATATTTTATGACAATTCCGGAAGCTTCACAGCTTGTTCTTCAGAGTGGAGCGATTGCAAATAATGGAGAATTATTTGTTCTGGATATGGGACAGCCGGTTAAGATTATGGATCTGGCAGAAAACATGATCCGTTTATCTGGTGTCCAGGGAATTGAAATTGTTGAAACTGGATTAAGACCAGGAGAGAAGTTATATGAGGAGCTGTTAGTTAAGACAGAAGAACTTGATAAAACAGACAACAGTATGATTTTCATTGAAAGAGATAATGCACTGAGTAAAGAAGAAATCTATAAAAAGATTGATGTACTTAGAGATGCGTGTGATACAGGCGATGATCTAATTGCAAAAGAAGCTCTCCGGAGTGTTGTTCCAACATTTAAAAGACCGGAAGACGTAAATAAAGAGATTGCTTAATAACAAGTTAATACATTCTGAAAAAATGAGATTGGGCGAAAAGAGGTAGAAAGTCATGTTTAAAGAAAATAATAAATTTGAAAAATTTGAGTCTAAAGTATGGTTGAGCAGCCCAACCATGCATGGCCCGGAAATTGAATATGTGAAAGAAGCGTATGAAACAAACTGGATGTCCACAGTTGGTAAGAACATCAATGAAGTAGAAAGAATGGCATGTGAATATATCGGCTGCAAATACGCAGTTGCATTATCAGCAGGAACAGCGTCATTGCATCTGGCAATGAAACTTGCAGGTATTGAAGCATATGGTATGCCAAAAGTTGGGCATGGTGCATTAGAGGGAAAGAAAGTATTCTGCTCTGATATGACATTTGACGCAACCGTAAATCCGGTAGTTTATGAAGGTGGAGAGCCAGTATTTATTGATACAGAGTATGACACCTGGAATATGGACCCGGTTGCATTAGAAAAAGCATTTGAAATTTATCCGGATACAAAGGTTGTGGTTGTTGCACACCTTTATGGAACTCCGGGTAAAGTAGATGAGTTAAATGCAATCATTAAAAAGCATGGTGCCATTTTAGTAGAAGATGCAGCAGAATCTATGGGAGCTACATATAAAGGCATTCAGACTGGTACATTTGGAAAATATAACACCATTTCTTTTAACGGAAATAAGATCATTACTGGCAGTGCTGGTGGTTGCTTCCTGACAGACGATGAGGAGGCTGCAAATAAAGTTCGTAAATGGTCTACACAGGCAAGAGAGAATGCTGCATGGTATCAGCATGAAGAACTTGGATACAACTATCGTATGAGTAATGTAGTTGCTGGCGTAGTGCGTGGTCAGTTTCCTTATTTGAACGAACATATTGCACAGAAGAAAGCAATTTATGAGAGATATAAAGAGGGATTAAAAGGACTGCCAGTATCTATGAATCCGATGGATATGGAAAATTCTGAACCAAACTACTGGCTGTCCTGTTTGATTATTGAGAAGGAGGCAATGTGCAAACAGGTTCGAGGTGAGCAGGATGTGTGCTATGTAAAAGAAACAGGAAAGTCTTGTCCAACAGAAATTCTGGAAGCGATTGCTTCTATTAATGCTGAGGGGCGTCCAATTTGGAAACCAATGCATATGCAGCCGATTTATCGTTTGAATCCATTTGTTGTCAGAGATGGAAACGGACGTGCCAGATCAAATGCGTATATTGCAGGCGGAGTAGCTGATGTAGGTATGGATATTTTTACAAGAGGATTATGTCTGCCAAGTGACAATAAAATGACAGCAGAGCAGCAGGATAGAATTATTGAAGTAATAAAGGCTTGCTTTGAATAAGGAAGTGTTTTAGGAGAGATTTATGAAGAAAGAAAAAAATCATAAATTGTACCGTAAAATGGGATTTTACGAAAGATACATAAAAAGAGCGATTGATATTTTTTGCTCTGGATTGGCAATTATTGTATTCTGTTGGCTGTATGCAATCATCGCTCTGCTGGTTCGAATCAAACTGGGAAGTCCAGTGTTGTTTACTCAATATAGACCTGGACTGATTGATCCGAAAACGGGAAAAGAACGAATTTTTAAAATGTATAAATTTCGGACTATGACAGATAAGAAAGATGCAGAGGGAAACTTGCTGCCCGATGAAGTGCGTCTGACAAAATTTGGTGCATGGCTTAGATCTACCTCTTTGGATGAACTGCCAGAAGCATTTTGCATTTTAAATGGCACGATGACACTGATAGGGCCACGTCCGCAGTTAGTTCGAGATATGGTGTTTATGTCAGAAGAACAAAGAATGCGTCATACTGCAAAACCTGGATTGTCTGGGCTTGCACAGGTAAGTGGCAGAAATGCAATTTCATGGGATAGAAAATTGCAGTATGACTTGGAGTATATAGAACATGTTTCTTTTGGGCGTGATTTTAAAATTCTTTTTAAAACTGTTGAAAAAGCATTTATTAAGCAGGAGGGAATTACAGAAGAAGGTAGTGTAACTGCTGCAGATTATGGGGATTATCTTCTCCAAACAAAACAGATAAGTAAAGAAGAATACGATAAAAAACAGAACGAAGCAAAAGAACTACTAAAAGGATTGAAGTAATGAACGAGTTAGTTTCAATAATAATGCCCTCATATAATACTGCGAAATTTATTAGTAAGACAATAGAATCTGTATTAGAGCAAACATACAAAAATTGGGAACTGTTGATAGTTGATGATTGTTCAACTGATAATACAGATGAGATTGTATCGAAGTATGATGATGACCGAATTATTTATTTAAAAAACAAAAAAAATTCTGGCGCTGCTGTATCAAGAAATAAAGCATTAAAAAATGCAAAAGGTAAGTGGATTGCATTTTTGGACAGTGATGATTTATGGTATCCGACTAAGCTGGAAGAACAGATAAAGTATATGAAAAAAAATAAATACTCTTTTTCATATACTAGTTATGAAGAAATTGATGAAAATGATGTGACAAATGGAGTAAAAGTAACCGGACCTAAGAAGATTACGAAAATGGGAATGTATCGTTATTGCTGGCCGGGGTGCTTGACTGTAATGTATGATGCAGAGAAGATTGGCAAAATACAGATTGCAGATATTAAAAAGAATAACGATTATGCTATGTGGTTAAAAGTAATCAAAAAGGCAAACTGTTATCATTATGATAAAGTGCTGGCACAGTATAGAAAACGGTCAGGTTCAATATCTAATCATGGATATTTAAAATTAGTAAAATGGCACTACAAGTTATTCAAGGAAGCAGATAATAAAAATAGTATTGCATCGTTATTTTTGACTTTACAAAATTTAATTTATGGATGCTGGAAAAAGATGCGGTACGTTAAAAAGGTGAGTTAATTATGGGTATGAATGATATGCTGCGTAAAATGGCTGTTCTTTTAGAAAGAAGGCAAGACGCATTATTCTCATATGATGTCGGTCAGCAGAAAAAATACATTGCTAAATTAGGAAATCCACGAGATGAAATTGAAAGATCATATTTTCAGTATAAATGTCAGATGCAGTTTAATGGAAAAGGAATCACTTTTTTGTTAAATCTGGTTTCATTTCCAGTAGCGATTCTCTATTGGTTCAAGTACGGAAAAAAGGTTCAGGTGAATCGGCTAGAGCAGCAAAACTTGGTATTTTTTAGAGATGGTAAACCAGAAAATATTTTGCCAAAGTCTTTGAAAAAAAGATATAAAGCTATTGAATGTAATCCAGTAGAAGGAACTTTATTAACTGCAAAAGATAAAAAGTTTATAAAAGGAATTATATGTAGATACCCATTTTCTTGGCAGTTTATTTTAAAATGTTTGATTAAAATTGGAAGATATAGTTTTGCCATTGAAGAATATTTGCCTGAAGCAATAGCGGTTTGTGCGGAATACTCTTTTACGTCTTCAGTACTGACGGCTTACTGTAAACAAAGAAATATCAAGCATATAGATGTCATGCATGGAGAAAAAATGTACTATATGAGAGATTCGTTCTTTAAATTTGATGAATGCTATATTTGGGATGAATACTACGGAAAAATATTGGCTTCCATGAAGGCAGATAAAAATCAGTTTGTTGTTGAAGTTCCAGCTTCTCTGAAATTCGATGGAGAACTGATCAGAACGCAGAAATATGATTATACATATTATTTAGGCGCAGAATCGGAAGAGGTATTAAAGAAAATATCAAAAATATTGGAACAGCTATATAAGAGTGGAAAGAAAATTTCAATACGTCCACATCCGAGATATTCTAATATGGATATTGTTAAAAAGGTATTTGCTTTTGCGAATGTAGAAGATACAACCAAAATTTCGATAGAGCAATCTTTATTACAATCTGGTGCTGCAATTTCGCTTTATTCAACGGTATTGAATCAGGCATTATGCAATTCAATTCCAATAATAATAGATGATATGAGCAATCCTGAAAATTTTAACAAATTAAAAGAATTGGGATATGTGTGTCTTTATAAGGAGCATAAACTTTTATCAGAAGTAGTGGAGGAAAAGGCATGATAGGAACAATTATAAGAAAATTGAGAACAGATTTTTGTACAAGTATGTGTAAAAAAACAGCTAAGCAGTATGGAAATGGATTACATATAAATCATTGGAGCAAATTTACCTCTAAAACCTATATTGGTGATAATTGCCATTTTAACGGTATGAAGATTACAGGTAATGGAATGGTTACTATTGGTAGTAACTTCCACTCTGGGGGGGGGTATATTGATTTTAACATCTAATCATAATTATGAAGGAAAGGCTATTCCTTATGATAATACTATGGTAGATGGCAATGTAATTATTGAAGATAATGTTTGGTTAGGACAAAATGTTACTATTTTGCAGGGCGTTAAAATTGGAGAGGGTGCTATTATTCAAGCCGGTAGTGTAGTAGTTTCGGATATAGAGCCTTGTTCGATTGCAGGAGGACATCCGGCAAAAGTTTTCAAAAAAAGAAATGAGGAGCATTATTTTCAATTAAAAACCGAACAGAAGTTTTTTTAGGAGAGTTTATAATGAAAATAATGATACTTGCACCGTATATATATGATAAAGATATGCCAGAGTTTTCGATAAATAAAACGGGTTTTGGAATTATGGTCAACGATATAGTGAAATCTATTGCAGAAATAGAAGAGGTTGAATTAGTGACCAGAGTTATTACTGATGCTCGAAGAAAACATGATGGAAAATATAAATTAATAAGTCATACTTGGAAACAAGTTATAATGTCAGCGAATATTGGCGATTGGGCAATGTCAATAAAAGTGTTCTTTGCTACTAAGGGTACATTAAAAGATAAATTGAGAAAAATGTTTTACTGCTTAGACAGGGGCTATGTAAGAAAGTGCATCATGACATCTAATCCAGATGTCGTACATATACATGGAATTGGTTCGATTACTAAAAGTTATATTGAAATATGCGAAGAATTGCAACAAAAATACATGGTTACATTACATGGACTAATTGGGCTAAACGAGTCTGTTAAAGTATCAGAAGATGAAAGGAATATTGAAAAAAATTTTTTACGATATGCGGATGAAAAAAATATACCCGTTAGTGTTATAAGTTCTGGAATGAAAAATAGAATTGAAAAGAATTATTTAATGCATACAGCGGATAATATAACAGTTATAACTAACGGTACTCATATTCCTGATATACATAAAATTGATGATAAAGACGATATAAGAAGAAAGTATAATCTTTCGGATACATGCAAGATATGTGTTGTGATTGGATCTATTATGGAAAGAAAGAATCAGATTCAAATAGTAGAAGCCTTTGCGCAACTTGATGAAGATATACGTGAAAACTGTGCAGTTTTTATGTGTGGAAGGGATATGTTGGAAGGCGCAGTAGAAAAGCGAATATCCGAGTTAGGATGTGAAAAAAGAATTTTTACGCTTGGTTTTGTATCACATAAAGAAATAGAAAAAATTTTACAAGTTGCTGATTTAAATATTGTTGCAAGTTTAGATGAAGGTTTTGGATTATCAATTATAGAAGCCTATGCATATGGGGTTCCGACAGTTACATTTTCTGATTTAGACGCAATTACGGATTTATATGAAGCTAACGCAATGATTTTGGTTGAGAAGAGAAATACAGAAAGTTTAGCCGAAGGAATGAAAACTGCTTTGGAAAAAAAATGGAATAAAGAGGAAATAAGAAATTATTCAAGAAATTTTACAATAGAAAATATGGCAGCGTTGTATTTAGAGTCCTATAAAGAAAAATTGATAGGGGGGGGGTACGCCGAAAAAAATGAGTTAGGAGATTTTTTATGGTGTTGCAAGAAACTTAATAAGCAAATTCTTTTCTGTGTTGGAAATATTTCTGAAAATAAAAATCAAATAGCATTGATTGAAGCATTATATGAAAATAAAAATAATGATTTAATTGCAATCATATTTGGTGGAGAAAACGACAATGGAATTGTAAGAAATCAAATTATTGAATATCAATTGGAGAATCAAGTAGTTCTTATGGGATATTGTGAAGGCATAAATGATTACTGGCAATATGCGGATTTAAATGTGCTATTTAGTATTAATGATGGATTTGGTTTATCTATTATTGAAGGCTATATGAATGGTGTGCCAAGTATTGCTTTTACCGATTTGGACGCAATAGAAGATGTGAATGCAGCAGAAGCAATGATAGAGATTCCGGAAAGAAATTTAAATACGGTAGTAAAATTTTTAAATAGAGCATTAAGTCGAGAGTGGAACAAATTAGAAATAGAAGAATTCGGAAAGAGGTTTTCTATTGAAACAATGGCGATATTTATAAGAAAATTTAGAAAGATATAAAAGTAAGGTGAGGATAGTATGGAGCAGGAAACTATAGGAACAAGACTAAATATACAAAAAATTATATTTTCAAAGGAATTTTTGTTTGTTATCTCAATAGTATTTTCGTCATATGAAATATTTGGAATGTCATTAACATATGTTCTTTTGGGTATATATGTAATTTATACATGGTTTATATGTGGGAAACGCTTCATATTATTAGATAAAAGTTTTCTGTTTTTTATGATGGTTTTATTAGTACACGAAATGATAATGATCTTTGTTCATTCTAGTGATGCTAAAACGATTATCAATAATATCATAGGAGCGATTATAGCAGTTGCCATTGTGGGAACATTGAGCAGTGGAATTGATTTAGAAAAATTAAAAAGAGCTTATTATGTAATTGCTGTAATAGTATCTTTGGGGTTGTTATATCATGCTGTTTTAGTGTATGGACTGGGAAGAGCTGTAACACCTATTCAATTAATACCAGGACTTATTTCTCATAGCACATTGCAGTGGGAGCATAGTTTAATGAGGCCAATGTCCTGTTTCATAGAACCACAGGCATACGCAACATTTATGATACCGGTGATCTTTTTTTTGTTAAATGATAAAAAAATGATTGGAGCATTAGCTGCAACGATATGTGTATTGCTCAGTACATCTAGCCTTGGAATTTTGATGTGCGCTGTAATGTGGCTGGTTGTTTTGGTTGATAGCGATTTATCATTACAAATGAAAATGGTAATTGTTGTTTTGGGAATTGCTTTTTTAGTGGCAGTTTTTCAAAGTAATATTTTTCAATTTGCATTTAATAAGATAGAAAATATTGATACGTCATCAGATGCTCGCTTATCTCAAGGATTTATAATATATAGTCAAATGCCTTTTGGAGATCAAGTTTTAGGAATTGGAAAGCGATCATTAGTTAATTACATTTTAAACCATAATATCTATGTGCCAAGAATGAAATATGCTACTGATGCAGGAAAATGGAGTTATGTAACAACAATAGCAGGAATTTTGATTTATTACGGTTTAGCGGGGCTTTTTTCTTTTGGAATATTTGTCGCAGGACAAATAAAAAAGAAAGATTTTATGATAAGGGAATTTATTGTGCTTTTAGTAGCTATTTCGTTTGGACAGACTATCTTGTTTAATGTGTATTTTGTGCTATTTTATGTACTGTTATTTTGTCTGGATAAAGATAAAAGTAGGTACATAGTGGTTAAATTTTAAGGAGATTATCATGAAAATAGGAATAATTACGACTCACTGGGCTCTAAATTATGGAGCAGTACTTCAATCATTTGCATTAGAAAAATACTTGCAGGCACAAGGGTATGATTGCGAGATTGTTGATTTCAGACCTCAAATTGGAAAGTATGGAAGAAACTATATTATTTGGAATAAAAATATTAAACAATGGTGCCAAAATATTATCAAATTATTTAAAGTAAAAAATAAAAAGTTATTTCAAGAAAAACAGCGGAAATTATCAATATGTTCTCCAGTATTTCCGGAGATACTGGCAGCTCATCGTTACCAATTTCCTGTATACACTGGGAATGTATATACATAACTTT
>OGMF01003842.1_pt1 | contig 10837 bp, 7 predicted proteins | sample 1572921 | NCBI WGS metagenome assembly OGMF01 (sample SAMEA2581919, study PRJEB24529) | metagenome | biome: Human gut stool | place: China | collected 2011
TTCGTATTCAAAACCAGCTTCTTGGCTTTCATCTTTTCTCCAGCTACCGAAAGCTCTATCTTTCCTGGCTTATCGCTGGCTCTCAATATCACGAGAGCGGAACCTTGGAAGAGATTGCGCTGGATGGACTTCTCCAACTGGTCTTTCCGATATGAAGCTCATCAGATGCGATGTTTCCATTATCCACCGCCACGATATTCGCATCGCCCTTCACGGTGAAGGTCAACTTGTCGAATGCCTTAGCATCCTTCACATTCAGTACTCTTCTGCCCTTCTTATCTACTGCATAGATGCGAACGTGCATCAGATCCTTACCGTCAGCATGCCAGGTCTCCATATCCGGAACCAGCTTCAGAGCCACAGCCCGCCGACTTCTCCTTCTGGTCGTTATGACCGAACTCACAGATCACATAAACAGCAATTAAAATTTCATTCTCCTTTCACAATCACCAGAGCATACTCATAATCAGCTACTTAAGTGTGAAAGGAGAATTCTCTGAAACAACAATCATAATCAGCAGAAAGGACTATAGATATAAGGAGAAGGCAACTTAGTCTAAAGGAGAAAGCAACTATCTCAAAAGGAATAGAAAAGGCTTCTTTGTATCGGATGACCCGGGTCATCCATATAGATGACGGGAGTGAGCCATATAGATGACCCGAGTCATCCATATAGACGAGCTTAATCATCCAGCCGATAAATCGTCCCTTTTTGCCTGCCAATATCTATCCCTCATCCTTCTGGTTACTATGCTTCATCCCAACATTCATAACAAAGACACCCACTATTCACTATCAAGACGCTCACTATTCCCTATCGGAGCAAGGCACATCGCCATATTTAAGCTTAGCCATCAATTACTATCTCAAAATAAAGAGAATTTTCCTTTCACACTTAACTCTCTTATTTTCAACATAATCCACATTCTGTGAAAGGAGATTTATGATCCACCTTAAATATTTTCTGCAAATCACTCCACCCACCACTAGAATATCTTCTTTTGAGCAAGGTACGTCCCCACCTATCTGGCAATGCATCAGAAAAGCATCCGAAAAATACAGAAGTCTGCCGGCATCACCGCCAGCACAATATCCCCCACTCCATCTGGCTCTCCAAGATAGGAAAAGATTCGGGATGTAAAAACGAAAAAACAATAGCCAAAGGCTCTCTTGCTTCCATGCAAGGAAGCCTTTTTCTTTGTAAAAGCCTCAAAATTTTGCCTGCTTGTCTTGTCTGTCTCAATCTTTTTTTATATTTTTGCAAAGAATAAGCAAAATAGCAGCAATGAAAATAGACAATAAGGCTCTATGAGAAGTTATAAACCATATATCATCAAACTATGCATCGTTTTCCTCTGCTTTGGCGGCCGGATACTTACCAGCTCAGCCCAGAAGGTAGAGACAAACGATTATTTCTATGTGCTCAATACCCGACAGGGCCTTTCTGATAACTGTATTCTACAGATGATGCAGTTGACAGATGGCAGGTTGGTGGTAAGAACTCCCAAGGGCATCAATCTCTATGATGGAAGGCGCTTCTCCTTGATTCCCCTTCCTGCAGAAAAGGCAGAAAACATCACGAAATACAAGGGGCAGACGCATCTTTATGCCGATAGCCAGGACAGGTTATGGGTAAAGGAATACCAGAAGATATTCTGTATTCTGCTTGCAGAGGGCAGAATTCTGGAACATCCCCTTGACGCTCTGTCAGGAAATGGAAAAGAGAATAAGATGAAAATGATGCGGAACGGTCCGACCCGGAATGACATTCAGGATCTGTTTGTAGATAGCAGGAAAAATGTCTGGGTTGTTATGGGTGATTCGCTGCTCAATACGCAGGATGGCAATCTAATCCATTTGAAGAAGGAATGGGGGTGTCTGCAGGATCTGGATACCGATGGCAGACAGGTTTATGCTTTCATGGATTCAGGAATCGTGGCGGTTTTTCTGAATGATAAGCTGGTCTATACCGTTTCTGCCTATTCTACAGCCGAAGCTATTAATCAGGATCCCGAGCTGATTCTTCAGGTGCGTGCTTTGATAGAACAGCATCTGGAAGATGGCGAATATGGCGTGGAACAACTGGCACAGGATCTCTGTATGGAGCGGACAGGACTTTATAAAAAGCTGACGGCTCTGACCCATACTACTCCCATGGCATTTATCCGCAGCATCCGGCTTCATCGTGCAGCAGCCTTGCTTCAGGAAAGTAAGCAGAGTGTGAATGAAATTGCCGAGCGAACGGGCTTCAGCTCGCCCAGCTATTTCACCAAGTGTTTTAAGAAGGAATTTGTTTTATCCCTTTTCCACCATTTAACATTACCTTTGCACCCGAAATACAATCTTATGTATTTAGAACTGGACAAATCATAAACCCTCTAATATAATAAACAAAAGTATGCTAAAGAATTTATCTCTCATTGCCCTTTTGGGCATTGCTGTCGTTGGCGTTCCAAGTGAACTCTGCGCCAAGAGCGTAATGGTGGCCGGCACACAGAAAGGTGCGGCTGCCAAGTCTATCACCCGTCAGGTGGCTCAGCAGAATGTAACCGTCGAATTCTATTCTCCATCCATCGTCCGCATCTTAAAATCAGATGCCGGACTTGCTGCTCCCGTTCAGAAGAAAAGCTATTCTGTCATCTTGAAACCTCAGCAGCTGAAGGATGTTCAGATACAGGAAAATGGAGACATTGTAAATATTAAGTCTAATTTCATTTGCGTCGAACTGAACCAGCAGACTGGCGAAATCCGCTTCCTTTCGAAGGATAGAAAGCTGCTGCTTACCGATACGAAGACCCGTCTGGAAGCCCGCAAGGATGAAGCCAACAAGGGCAAGTACCGCATTGAGCAGGACTTCCGTCTTGCCGACGACGAGGCCATCTATGGCTTGGGACAGCTGCGTGATGTTTATATGAATCAGCGTGGCCGAAAGAACATCGAACTCTGGAATCATAACACCTATATCGCCATCCCTTATTTCACCAGCGAGAAGGGCTATGGTCTTTACTGGGACAATGCGGGAAAAACCTATTTCAATGATATCGTAGCATCCAAGGAAGACCAAAGGCAGTCTTCCCGTACTTCCTTCACCAGTGAGGTAGGAACCAGTGCCGACTACTATTTCATGTACAAGGATGGTACGCAGGATGGAGTCATCGCCAGCATCCGTGAACTGACCGGACAGGCTACGATGTTCCCGAAATGGGCGATGGGCTTCTGGCAATGCCGTGAGCGCTATAAGACCAGCGACGAACTGGCTGGCGTATTGGATAAGTATCGCGAACTGAAGATTCCTACCGATGCCATCGTGCAGGACTGGCAGTATTGGGGATGCGACTCCAACTGGAATGCGATGAAGTTCCAGAACCCATATTATATAAATAAGGTGGGAGACCCAGCCTTTGCCAAGTATCTTCCTACAGATATGAAGCAGATGAAGGCACAGGGAGAGCCTCGCTTGAAGAGTCCGGAGGAAATGGTGAAGTATGTTCACAAGAACGATGCCCATCTGATGATTTCCATCTGGGCTAGTTTCGGTCCGTGGACAGAGCAGTATCGTGAACTGAAGAAGATGAATGCCCTCCTTCCTTTCGAAACCTGGCCAAGAAACAGTGGCGTGATGCCATACGATGTCTTCAATCCAAAGGCTCGCAACCTCTACTGGAAGTATCTTACTCATCTCTACCAGATGGGCTTCGATGCCTGGTGGACCGATTCTACGGAGCCAGACCATTTTGAGAAGCCGGGCGATGAGAACTATCAGACCTTCGATGGTTCATGGTTGGGAGTGAAGAACGCCTTCCCATTGTTGCACAACAAGAGCATCTACGAGCACCAAAGAGCGATGAAGGGCAACACAAAGCGTTCGCTCCAGATGACCCGAAGCGGCAGTCTCGGTATTCAGCATTATGGCACCATCTGCTGGAGCGGTGATGTGGTGGCTTCCTGGAACGAGATGAAGAATCAGATTCCATCGGGCTTGAACTTCTCGCTCTGCGGTATCCCATTCTGGAACACCGACCTGGGTGGTTTCTTCTACTGGGAGTTTGAACAGAATCCAAAGAACCCTGCCATTCAGGAACTGCAGACCCGCTGGATGCAGTGGGGAACCTTCATGCCATTGATGCGTAACCACTGTTCTTCGCCGATGGTAAGCGAACTGTATGAATTCGGAAAGCAGGGCGACTGGGCTTATGATGCTATGATTAAGGCCATCAAGCTGCGCTATCGCCTTTTGCCTTATATCTACAGTACGGCTGGCGACTGTGTACAGAATAGCGGAAGCATGATGCGTGCCCTGGTAATGGATTATGCGGCAGACAAGAAGGCTTCCCGTCTGAACGATGAGTATCTCTTTGGCCGCAACATCCTGGTGAAGCCGGTAACCGATCCTTTATACACCTGGAAGGATAAGGAAAAGAAGGGCCATACCATCTATCCTGATGTAAGGAAGGCAGCTGCGCCTGTGAATGTTTACTTGCCAAAGGGTAATAAATGGTATGATTTCTGGAGCAATGCCCAGTATGAGGGCGGTCAGGATATCCAGCGCCTTTGTCCTATCGACATCATGCCTGTGTTCATCAAGGCTGGTACCATCCTGCCATTCGGTCCTGAAGTGCAGTATAGTTCAGAGAAGTCTTGGGATGAGCTGGAAATCCGTGTCTATCCTGGTGCTGATGGTAAATTTACGCTCTATGAGGATGAGGGCGACAACTACAACTATGAGAAGGGTAAATTCTCTGAAATCAAGTTTGTATGGAATGAAGCAGACAGAACCCTGAATATCGCGCCACGCAAGGGCAGCTATAAGGGAATGCTCCAGCATCGCAGATTCCACATCGTGATGGTGGGCACTGATAGCGGCGCAGGCGATCAGCCTATGCAGGCAAGCAAGAGTGTGGAATATGACGGAAAGGCTGTAAAGGTACAGCTGTAAAGTTGAAAATGGGAAAAACCGCAAGATGCGATAATTGAACTAACGGTATTACATAGTAACTCATATACAGAACAAAGGGGAAAGAATAAGTTCTCTTCCCCTTTGATCTGTATATAATCACTAAAATAACATGAGTCATCAGTTGCTAACTAATAACATTCTTTACAAATATTTACTAAAAACATATTAAAACACACTAATATTCAACAAAATAATATCAAATTCATTGTTTTATCCATATCTTTGCAGAAAAATAGGACATAACTATGATGATATTTACCAATACGCTCATATCGAATCAAAACAGATGTAATGTACCCCATTACATCCTCAACTGCAGTCTTCGGAAATAATACCTATCTTGCTTGAGATAACATATTATTAACGAATTAAAAAATACATGGGTCTAATCATATTATATTTTTTAGGTGCTCTGTCACTATCCTTTTTATGCTCCGTCCTGGAGGCGGTGCTACTTTCTACTCCGATGTCGTTTATCTCGATGAAGGAGAATCAAGGCAACAAGACTGCCTCGTTGATGAAACAGTATAAAAACAACGTAGATCGCCCAGTGGGTGCCATTCTTTCGCTCAACACTATCGCCCACACCATCGGCTCTGCCGGCGTGGGTGCCGAGTCTATCAAACTCTTTGGCGAAGAATACTTCGGTATCATTTCCGCCATTCTCACCTTGCTGATTCTGGTGCTTTCTGAAATCATCCCGAAGACCATCGGTGCTTCTTACTGGCGCTCGCTGGCAATGCCATCCACAAAGATTATCCGGGTACTCATCTTCATCACCTACCCTCTGGTACTGCTCTCTGAACTTATCACAAAGGTATTCACGCCTAAGAGCCACCAGGCTTCCATGAGCCGCGAAGAGGTTTCTGCCATGGTAGATGTAGGAACCACAGAAGGTATCTTCCGTGAATCGGAAAGCAAGATCATCAAGAGCTGCATCCGTCTGGCTGGAGTTAAGGCAAAAGAGGTGATGACACCATCCATCGTGGTAGAATCTGCTAATATGCATCTAACCACCAAGGAGTTTTACGAACAGAAGGAATGGAATTTCTCACGCATTCCTGTATATGATAACAATAAGGACTATATCGTGGGCTACGTTCTGAAGGATGTGGTTCTCAAATCGGTTTCAGACGATGAATTTCAAACCCGATTATCCAAGCTGATGCGCCCGATTCTTTCCTTCAACGAGGATGAATCGCTATATCAGATCTGGGAAAAAATGCTGGAAAAGCGAGAGCACATCTCCATTATCGTAGATGAATACGGATGCCTTCGCGGCGTAGTTTCCATGGAGGATGTGATAGAAACGATGACGGGCGTGGAAATCGTAGATGAAGACGATGTTGCCGTGGATATGCAAGCCTTGGCTAAGGAAAAATCACGCCTGATGATGCAGAAAATGAAGTAATCGAGTAGGAGGTAAACACTAATCATAGGTGTTTATCTCCTATTTTCATGTTTACCGACCTCTCACACCACCGTACATACGGTTCCGCATACGGCGGCTTCTTGCATCACGCAAGAAAACCGCCCTTTTCATTCTACATGCCAATAGAGAATTCATACTCTATTGATGAGATGAGATTTATGCTCTTTTTTATTGAGTTGAGATTTATGCTCTTTTGATAACCCAAAATTGATATTCTATTTTACTTCTTTCTTCCCTGGGGTTACATCAGAGAGAATATAACAGGGATGGTATATTTTACGTTTACCGGTTTACCATCCTGTGTACCAGGAGTCCAGTTAGGCATCGCCTTCACGATTCTCAAAGCTTCGGCATCCAGTTCCGGATCTACAGATCTTGCAATTCGGGCTTTGGTAACGCTACCATCCTTCTGAATGACAAAGGTTACAATCACACGGCCCTGCTTTTTGGCCTTGACGGCAGAAGCCGGATATTTGATGTTTGCAGCCAGATACTTCATCATCATTTCCTGACCACCAGGAAATTGCGGCAATGTCTCTGTTACATCATAAACCACATTCTTGGTTGTATCGGCTGGGGCTATCGCGTCAGAAGCCTTTGCTTCCGCCTTCTGTTCAGCTTCCGACTTTGCCAATTCAGCAGCCTTAGCTTCTTCTGCCTTTTTGGCTTCTGCGGCAGCTTTTGCTTCTTCAGCCGTCGGATTCGCCACAGCCACATCAGCATTCAGAGCCTGCTCAGCCTTCTGCTGAACCTCGGCTACTTCCGGAATCTGCTCGCCAATCTCACGAGCCACACTCTCGATGTTGCTCACCATAAGCAACGCTCCTGCTAAAGGTGCGAAAAGGAGGTACTTCGCCTTGCCTATTTCACTGGTTCTACGTTTGTTCATCATTTTAATTCTTTTTTTAAGAGGTAATAAATTAAAATTATTGGCAATCTTGGTCGATTCATTCGGCTGTCGATATGCCAAACCTAGAAGGTGATACTGATAGGATTTGCGCGCGTTGCCATCAGATAATACACTTTCATCGGCTAAATATTCCAAATTCATTCTTACTTCCTGCTTCATCAGCCAGGCAAACGGATTAAACCAGCAGGCGATGGAGAAAAGCTCGGAGAAGAGGGTATCCAGGGAATGGAGACCCGAAACATGGGTGCACTCGTGAACCATCACTTCGTGCAACTGCTTGCCCTCCAGGGTAGATGGATACATAAACACCCAGCGGAAGAAGGAGAACGGACTCCCCTCGCCTCTGAGAAGATGTACCGTAATGCCTTCCACCTCCTGCTTCCGGGAAATAGCTGCAAGGCGGATGATGCTGAAGAGCTGCCATACCAAACGCAATGAGAGAACGGCAACTCCTACCCAATAGATGCCCAGCAGCATATCTATCCAGGTTATGCTGGGAGCCTGAGCCTTTACAACCACCACGGGATAAAACGTGTCGGCATATACATTCGCCATACTCGCCATCGTTGGTGTATCGCGCACCCAATATTCCAGATTGAGTGCCGGAACCATCAGGGCAACGGCATAGATGAGCCAGAGGGTAAGGCGGCGAAGACCGAAGAAAGTATCGCGGCTCACCGTGAGGCGATAAAAGCCATAAAGGAGCATCAGGGCTACATTGATTTTTATAAGATATATTGCCATACAGTTTCAGTTTTTTATATAAATTAGTTATTGAACTTTCGCATATTAGCTCCACACGCCCTGTAAGGGCAAAAGCTTTCAATTACAGTTATTTATTCTTCCGAACTCTCAATTTCACGGATGATATCCTTGAGGTCCTCGGGACTGATTTTCTCGTCCTTGGCAAAGAAGGAAACCATTTCCTTGAAGGAATTCTTGAAGTAATTGTTCACGAAACCCGACAGGAACTTCCGCTTGTAATCGCTCTCGGCAATGAGTGGAGAATAGACATACCCCTTACCATCCCGCTCCGCCTTGACATATTCCTTGCGCTTCAGATTGTTCACAATAGAAGCCACTGTAGTATAAGGTGGACGAGGTTCTGGCAACAGTTCCATAATCTGTTTCACGGCACATCGTCCCAATCGCCATATCCGAAGCATAATATCTTCTTCCTGATTCGTCAGCTTTTCCATATTTCTATATCTTTATTCTTTTAAATTCAACATTCTTGTTTCTAAATCACGCTGCAAATCTACGAACTTTTCGTATAAGCGCAAAATAATCTACGTTAAAAAACATAAATCAAGCTATATTTTAACGTTTTACGAGCTTTTCGTAACACTAAAACATAAAATGTTACGAGTTTATCGTAGATTACATATAAAAAGAACCAATATATAATAATATACGAACAGTGCCAGTGCAACAACATCTCCATCAAGAACATCCAGATGGATTGTGACAACTTCTTTGATGTTGGAAAGAGCGATAAATACCGCCTGGTAGATTTCACCTTCCAGGATATCACCTGCACCGACAAGAAGATGGCATTCGATGCCAACCTTATCGAAAACACCATAGCGAAGGAAGTGAATATCACTCCTCGCGAAAAGAGCAACGGATTGAAGACCACCGGCGATGCCGATGGGTTGAAATAACACATACATTTTATAGAAAGTAATACAGAATTGAGTACTGAAACGAGCTTTATTTGCAAGAATAAGGCTCGTTTTTTTTTTTTATATCCCTCCTTATTTCTTTTTATCGCTTAAAATTAGGCATTTCCAAATATTTTGCTTAATTTTGCCTGCAAAATAATTTTGAGTTAGAAAATGATTGATATAAAAGGTATAACCAAGAGCTTCGGCTCCCTGCAGGTACTTAAGGGCATCGACCTGCATATTGACAAGGGCGAGGTGGTAAGTATCGTCGGACCGAGTGGTGCCGGCAAGACCACTCTTCTCCAGATTATCGGTACCCTCGACAAGCCTGACAGTGGCAGCATCATGGTTGATGGCATCGATGTAAGCAGCCTCAGCACCAAGAAACTGAGCGATTTCCGCAACCAGCATCTCGGTTTCGTCTTCCAGTTTCATCAGCTTCTACCGGAGTTCACCGCCCTGGAGAACATCATGATTCCTGCCTTCATCGCCGGAAAGGGCAGAAAGGAAGCCAAGGAGCGTGCCGAGGAGTTATTGGAATTCATGGGCTTGAGCGATAGAGCCAGCCACAAACCAGCCGAGTTGTCTGGTGGTGAGAAACAGCGTGTAGCCGTGGCAAGAGCCTTGGTCAACAATCCAGCCGTCATCCTTGCCGATGAACCATCAGGAAGTCTCGACACCAAGAACAAGGCTGAACTTCACCAGCTCTTCTTCGATCTCAGAGACAAGTTCGGCCAGACTTTCGTCATCGTTACCCACGATGAGGGTCTTGCTTCCATCACCGACCGCACCATCCATCTCAAGGATGGAATGATAGAGAAGACGGTGGAGGCAGGAGCTGCTGATAGCCAGGAAGAAACTGCTGATAACAATAAAGAAGTTTCTGCAGAAGAACCAGACTCATCCATAGATTGCATCTAAACGCCCTGAAAGGGCAGAAGCTCCTAGCCCAGGGCAACACCCTGGGTAATTACGGACGCAAAACTGTCGCCCTGTAAGGGCAAAAGCATTTTATATTCTCGAAAATAACATTATATGGCAAAAAAGATAAAACTCGGCGATTACAATCGCCTTCGCATCGTAAAGAAAGTAGATTTCGGTCTGTATCTCGATGGTGGAGATGAGGGAGAAATCCTCCTTCCATCCCGCTACGTTCCTGAAGACGCTGGCATCGGCGACGAGCTGGATGTCTTCATCTATCTCGATCAGGATGAGCGCCTCATCGCTACCACCGAAACCCCATTGGCTAAAGTGGGCGACTTCGCCTATCTCGAAGTGAAATGGGTCAACGAATACGGAGCCTTCCTGGGCTGGGGGCTGATGAAGGACATCTTCTGCCCATTCCGCGAGCAGAAGAAGCGCATGGTGCTCGGCAACTCCTACATCGTGCATATCCACATCGACGAGGAGAGCTATCGCATCGTTGCCTCTGCCAAGATTGAGCGTTATCTCAACGAAGACCATCCTCACTACAAGCATGGCGATGAGGTGGATCTCCTCATCTGGCAGAAGACCGACCTCGGCTTCAAGGTTATCATCGACAACCAGTATCCGGGTCTGCTCTATCAGGATCAGATTTTCCAGTACATCCACACGGGGGACAAGATGAAGGGCTACATCGGAAGAGTTCGTCCTGATGGAAAGATAGACGTCACCCTGCAGAAGACCGGCATCCAGCAGACAGCCGACTTCGCCGAAACCCTCTACCAGTATCTTCTGGACAATGACGGCGAGTGCAACCTTGGCGACAAGAGCGAGGCCGACGACATCTACGAGCGTTTCCACGTGAGCAAGAAGGTTTACAAGCGTGCCATTGGCGACCTCTACAAGAAGCGCCTCATCACCGTAAGCCCGATGAGCATCCGACTGGC
>OGMF01003846.1_pt1 | contig 10833 bp, 11 predicted proteins | sample 1572921 | NCBI WGS metagenome assembly OGMF01 (sample SAMEA2581919, study PRJEB24529) | metagenome | biome: Human gut stool | place: China | collected 2011
GCCGCCTTGTGTCCCCTCTCCGTCCTCGCTTCGCTCAGACACCTCTCCCAAAGGGAGAGGCAAGGGGCGCTGACCGTTTCTTTGTTTTCAACAGAAAAGGGCATATATTATAGCATAATTCATTAGAAAATTCAATACTATTTTACGGTTTTATCGCGGATTTTCTTCGCATTGAAGAAACGCACCGGGAGAATATAATGGGCTTATAAGGGAGGCAAGGTGATCCCCTTAAAACTTTTGATATGATAAGTGAGGAATGAACTATGAGCGAGAAATTCCGTATTGCACTGATCGGCACCGGAATGATCTGCAACTGCGCACACCTTCCGGCCATCAATAACCTCAGAAAGAAGGGGCTGGCCGAGATCGTTGCCTGCGCCGATATCCGGGAAGAAGCGGCGAAGGAAACGGCTGAGCGCTGGAATATCCCCGAGTGGTACACCGACCCGCAGGAGATGCTGGATAAGCACAAGGACAAGCTGGATATCGTAGCCGTCTGCACCCCGAATCTGGCGCATAAGACATGGTCTATCGCGGCACTGAAGGCCGGCGCGAACGTCATGTGCGAGAAGCCTCTGGCGCTGACCTACCGCGACGCGAAGGAGATGTTCGCCGTAGCGGACGCCTGCGGAAAGGTTCTGTTCCCCTGCCAGTCCCGCCGCTGGACGAACGACATGGTGTTCTGCAAGGATGCCATGGAGCAGGCCCAGATCGGCAAGCCCTATTACGCGGACATCAGCTTCTGCCGCCGTTACGGAATCCCCAGCTGGGGCATGTTCCACATGAAGGAACAGAACGGCGGCGGCCCCTACTGCGACCTCGGCGTTCACTTCGTGGACAGCTTGCTGTGGATGTGCGGCAATCCCCGTGTCCTGTCTGTGTCCGGCATGAGCTTTGACTGCCTGAGCCATCAGGGCAAGGACATCATGATCAACATCAAGGAATCCGGCGCTCACGCGGGTACGGTCTTTACGCCCCGCCCCTACGATCCCAAGGAGATGAGCGTGGAAGAGGCGGCCATGGGCGCCATCCGGCTGGAAGGGAACTTCCTCGTCAACTTCAAGTTCACGTGGGCGCTGAACTATCCCCCCTCCCGCTCCTTCGTCATCTGCGGCCCCGAGGGCGGCATTGACGCGGAGAACATGAAGCTCTATAAGAACGTCGGCCACTATCAGGCGGAGACGGATCTCAAGTATTTTGACAACCGTGCCTACAACGATGTGAAGGCCTTTGACGGACACTGGTATATGTATGAGCATGTCCTGCGCGTTCTCAAGGGAGAAGAAGAGCGCATTGTGAAGCCTCGCGAGACCCTGAACGTGGTCGCGTCGATCGAGTGCTTCTACCGCAGCGCCGCGGAAGGCAGAGAAGTCAGAGCTGAAGAACTGGAGGGCTATGATTATGAAGGATAAGTATAAAGTTGTGATCGTGGGCTTTGCCCATGTCCATATCAACGATGTTGCCAAGCATTTTTACGAGCATCCCCGTATCGATCTGTGCGGCGCGGCGGACGTGCCGCCCCACATGCCGGAGATGAAGCCCGGCGCCATCTATACCCGGGAATGGAATATCGACTACTGCTGCAAGAACTACAACATCCCCAAATTTGACGACTGGAAGCAGATGCTGGATGAGGTGAAGCCTGACCTGTGCGTTGTGAACTCCGAAAACTGCTACCATGTTCAGATCACCGAGGAATGCGCCAAGCGCGGCATCGGCGTGAGCATTGAAAAGCCCATGGCGACCACGATGTCGGATGCCATGAAGATGTACCGCATTGTGAAGAAATACGGCACATTCTATATGGTCAACTGGCCCATCACCTGGAATCCCGGCCTGCAGACGGTCAAGCGCATGGTGGATGACGGCGCTATCGGCAAGGTCATCGAGATCAAGACCCGTATGGGTCACACCGGCCCTCTGGGCCCCGGCGCGAAGCACAAGATCGCGGAGACTTCGGAGCCGATGACCGAGGCGGAGAAGTGCAGCACATGGTGGCACCAGCATGACTGCGGCGGCGGCGCTATGGCGGATTACTGCTGCTATGGCTCGGTCGTCAGCTATTGGATGGCGGGCAAGCCGGCCGTTGCCGCAATGGGTATGCGGGTCAATTCCATCCACGCCCTTGCGGACGCCGAGGATAACGCGGCGATGATCGTGCGCTATCCCGACTGCTACGCCGTTCTGGAAGGCACATGGACGACCTATAATCATACCTTCAAGTCTCCGATCGTCTACGGCACCAAGGGCGCTCTGGTCGGCGACTACAAGACCGGCAAGGTGCAGTTCTACCACACCGACGGAACCGTAGAGGATATCGAGAACGATCCGCTGCCCGAGGAACTCAAGGACGTCGCCTGTGCCTATGTCCATCACATGGATACGGATGAGCCGATCCATTACACCGCCCAGCCGGAATTCAATCTGGACGCCATGGCGATTCTGGACGCCGGTATTCGCTCCTCCGACAGCGGAAAGATCGAGCTTGTCAACAATCTGCACTGGCAGATTGGGTGATCGTCTATGGAACGCGGCCTGATTTTTGATATTGAACGCTACTCCACCGCCGATGGCCCGGGGATACGCACCGTGGTTTTCTTCAAGGGGTGCAATCTGCACTGCTACTGGTGCCACAATCCGGAAAGCCTGAAGGTGTTTCCGGAGGTGGACAGGTATGAGCAGGAATGCATTCACTGCGGAAGATGTGTTCAGGTCTGCCCCGAAAAGTGCCATGTGTTTACGGAAACAGGCCGTGTTTTTCATTCGGAGAAGTGCATTCACTGCATGGCCTGCACGGAAGCCTGCCCGGTCGCGGCCCTTCGGCCGATCGGGAAATGGCTTTCCGTGGAGGACTGCATGGCGCAGATTCGGGAGGACGTCGTTTTCTATGGAAAAAGCGGCGGCGGCGTAACATTGTCCGGCGGCGAAGTCCTGATGCAGAAGGAGTTTGCGCAGGCGCTTCTGGAACGGTGCCATGCGGAAGGAATCCACACCGCCATCGAGTCCAATCTGTGTGTGGATACCGCCGTGCTGGAACAGCTAATCCCGCAGCTGGATCTTGTGATGGCGGATATCAAGAGCATGGATGCCCCGGCGCACATTCGCGGAACGGGGTGCAGCAACGAAAAGACACTGCGCAATATCCGCTGGCTCGACAGCCGGAATGTGCCGCTGATTATCCGCACGCCGGTGATCCCCGGATTCAACGATTCGGAGGATAACATCGCGCAGACGGCGGAATTCCTGAAAAGCCTCTCCAATCTTTCCTATTATGAGCTGCTTTCCTACAATCCGATGGGAAACGACAAACGGAAGCGGCTGGGCTATCCCGTCCCGGAGATCACGGCGCTGCCCGCCGCCCGGATGCGTGAGCTGGCGCGGACAGCGGCGTCCGCGGGAATTCCGGTGTGGCTGAACGGAACACAATATCACAACATAGAGGACTGAGCTATGGGATATACATTTGAAGAACGTCTGAATGCTTTGCGCAGCCGCAAAGAGGAACAGACAAAAGAAAAAATCCGAAGAAACGGATACATGGACGAGGACGACTACGGCTGTGTACCGCCCCCGGAGGACTTTGTGTTCCACCCGGAGTGCAACGATAAGGAGCACGGGACGTTCTACGGCGCGGAGCTGTGGGGCAGGAACTTCCGCCGGTTGATGGAGGCGCACCCTGTGTATGTGGACGCCAATGACGCCCTTGCGGGCAGATGGATGTTCATTTTGCAGCGTATGCGTCCCTTTGAAAGCGTGACTTCCACCAATAACATGGAAATGGCGCCCATTTTTGATTACAGCTGGCTCAAGCCGGTTCAGAACAAGTATGCGCTGGTTCCCGGTATCGGAAAGATGCACCATTTTGGGGGAGACTATCAGATCGGCCTGGACCTTGGCTGGTATGGACTTCTCGACAAGGTGGAGCGGTACAGCCGGGAGAATACGGATGAAGAGGCGCAGGAGCTGTATGCCGCGGAAAAAGATGTTCTGCTGGGCATTATCAACTGGGTCGAGCGCACCATCGAAACCATCGCGCAGATGGAGCGGGAGGAATCCGACCCGGCGGTGAAGAAAAACCTTCGGGAAATGCTGGAAGCCAACCGCCAGATCCTGAAAGGCCCCGCCCGGAATCTGAGAGAGGCATGTCAGTGGATCAGCTGGTACAATATGGCAGAGCGGACCTACTGCCGGGCCGGTGCCGGCTGCCAGCTGGACTGCACTTTGCTTCCGTACTATGAAAAGAGCGTCGCGGAGGGCATGACGGACGACGAGGCCACCTTTATCCTCGCCTGCTTCCTGCTGTGCGACCCCCATTACTATCAGATCGGCGGCCCCGCCGCGGACGGAAGCGACAACACGAACCACCTGTCCTACCTGATACTGGAGGCGGCGCACCAGCTGAAATCCACTGCCAATATCACCATACGCGTATTCGACAATATGGATGAGGGGCTGTTCCGCCGCGGACTGGAGATCTTGTTTGAGGATCGGCTTGCCTATCCCCGTTTCTCCGGCGACAAGGCGCTGGTTTCCGGCTTTATGAAAAACGGATACTCTGCCGAGCTTGCCAGAAGGCGGATCGCGCTGGGGTGCAACTGGATGTCCCTGCCGGGGCTGGAATATACCATGAACGATCTGGTCAAGATCAACATGGCAAAGGTCTTTGAGGTGGCGTTTCAGGAATATCAGGGAGACGATCTGGCAGAGTTCTATGACGTGTTCCGCAAAGACCTGCTGGAGGCGATCGCCTGCATCAAAGCGGGCATTGACTTCCACCTGAAAAATCAGTACCGCAACGCGCCGGAGCTGCTGCTGAACTTGGTTTCCCATGGCCCCATTGAAAAGGGCCGCGACGCGTCCCATGGAGGCTTGCAGTATTATAACATTGCGATAGACGGCGCGGGCATCGCAACGGTGGCGGATTCCTTCGCGGCCTTGGAGCTGCATTGCTGCGAGAAAAAGGACCTGAGCTGGGATCAGGTGCGCAATGCGATCGCCGTCAATTTTGAAGGCCCTGAAGCTGACGCGGTTCGCCGCATCCTGAAAAATACGCCCATGTATGGCTACGGCGGAACAGAAGCGGACGGCTGGGCTTTGCGGATATCCCGGTTCTTTACGGAGCGTATCTCTCAGGAGCGCACACCGGAAGGACACCTGACGATCCCCGGTCTGTTCTCATGGGCGAATACGGTTCCCTTCGGGAAGCAGGTCGGCGCGACGCCCAATGGACGCAGAGCCGGAGAACCGATCAACCACGGTGCAAATCCGAACAATGGGTTCCGGAAGGACGGCGCGTTTACCGCGGCGGCCAAGGCGATCGCCGCTGTCCAGCCCGGATATGGCAATACCGCGCCGTTCCAGCTGGAACTCAATGACACCATCATTGACCGCGAGAATGCCATTGAGAATGTGGCCGCGGTATTGAAGGGGCATTTTGACATGGGCGGCACGCTGGTCAACGTGAACATCGTGGACAAGGACCAGATTCTGGCGGCCAATGAGGACCCCTCCGCGTATCCGAATCTGATTGTGCGCGTTACCGGATTCACGGCGTATTTCTCGGCGCTGAGTCCGGAATTCCGCCAGCTGGTGGTAGACCGCATTATCTCCCTCTGATACTATTTCCTGATTAAAATTTTCATTTTAATCAGGAAGGCATCGCCTGAAGGCGCTGCCAGTTTTGTGATTTATTTTGTGAAGTTTTCTCAGTAAAAAACAGGTGCCCAGCACAGCCGTATGGCTGTGCTGGCACTGTCGTATGGGGAAAAGGGGGCTGCAGCGAATATCGAAATGCGCGAAACAGGAATCTTCCGGTTGCCTACCTGATGGCCGCTGTGGTATAATGCCAGAAAATCCGAGTGATTGGGGGAAATCTGAAATGATGAATAACGAAGTTCCGGTTCTCTGGGACGAGGAGTGCCTGAACTCTTCCATATACAAGGACATGTGCAACGGCATTTCCGCAGCGGCAGCGAAAAAACAGATGACCACCAAAGTCTATACCGATTGCGCAAAGCTGATGGAGGACGCTTCCTCGGACAGAACGGTGATCGTGATCGGATATGAGTCCCCCAGACTGCGGGATAATCTTCTGCGGCTGACGGGGAAAAAGAAGCAGGTCATTCTGGCAGGGCTGGACGCGGAACGGTTCGGCTCGGGGATCAGCAGCACAAGCCCCAGCCGCAGGGGAGCCACCGCCATGCTGATCCAGTATCTGGTTGCCTGCAAGAGAGAACGGATCGCGCTGGTGGCCTGCGGCGAGAGCAGTGTCAACGATCTGATGCGCTGTGAAATCCTCAAGGGCTATCTGTACACCAGAGGGTGCCCCAATCCGGATGACGCGATCTTTTTCTACCGTGAGCGTGTGGATGAGAGCTTTGAAGCCTTCTGGGAGAAACGGGAGAATTTTGACGCCGTGATCTGCCCCAACGACTATGTCGCCCTCTGCTTCATCCGCTACTGTGAGGAGCACGGGCTGAGGGTTCCGGAAGATCTGTATGTTGCCGCGTTTTCCAACCGGACGCTGAGCAGATACTGCAAGCCCAGCATCACGTCCATGTCCATCAATTTCGTGGATGTGGGGGAGTGTTCCTACTACGCATGGGAGTTTCTGGAGAATCACAAGATGGAAGACCATCAGATTCACATTACGACGCCCAGCAGCCTGATCGTGCGGGAATCCACGGCCTATGAGATGCACGAAATGGATACGGAAAACGCCATTCTGCTGGATGCGGCGCATCAGGGCGGCCCCTTTTATTCCGAGCCTGTGATCGCACATGTGATGCATGTAGAAAACTGCCTGACACAATGCGACGCGCTGAATCTGAAAATCATTCAGGGCATTCTGAACGGGGAGAGCTATGATTCGATCGAGGACAGGCTGTTCCTGAGCCGAAGCGCGCTGAACTACAGGCTGAAGAAGATTTTTACCTATGCGCAGACCCAGAACCGGAAAGAGTTTGAAAGCCTGTTCCGGCACTATTTTACAAAAGAAAATAACCTGTGAGGTTGGCCTGAGGAGGAAAAATATGAACGCGGAATACATTCAGGAGCCGGAGCGCACGCTTCCGGTGCGTTATGCGGACTATGACGTCATTGTGGCGGGCGGCGGCATTGCCCCCTCTTTGCGGCGGCGCTGGCGGCGGCAAGAGCCGGAAAACGGGTACTGCTGCTGGAAAGAATGTTTGCTCTGGGCGGCCTTGCCACGCTGGGGCTTGTGACGATCTATCTGCCCCTGTGTGACGGAAAAGGCCACCAGCTGAGCTTCGGCCTTGCCGAGGAGCTGCTGAAGCTTTCCATCCGGGAAGGCTGGGAGCGGGATTACCCCGATACATGGCTGTCCGGGAGTACAGAGCATGGCCGGCAGCGCTATAAGGTGCGCTACAACGCGCAGGTGTTTGCCATTCTGGCGGAGCAGCTGCTTGCCGGGGAAAATGTGAAGATCCTTTATGGCACGACGGTCTGTCAGGTTCTGCGCAGCGGCAGCCGGCTGACTCATATCATCGTGGAGAATAAGGACGGCCGTTTCGCGATCCCCGTGCGCAGTGCCGTGGATGCCACCGGCGACGCAGACCTGTTCCATCAGGCCGCGGCGCCGGTCCGGCTGCATGAAGCGGGCAATATGCCGGCCGCATGGTTTTATGAAACGGGTTCGGAAGGAAATGTGCTCCATATGGTCGGCACGGCGGATGTCCCTACGGACGAGGAAAATCCCGCGGTTCCGGACCCGGTGGTCGGAGGGCGTATCTCCGGCGTGGATGCGGATGAGATATCCCGCCGTCAGATATCCTGCCATGGGCAGAGCCTTGCCGCGTTTTTGAAAAGCGGCCCTCTGACGGAGCAGCACAGTCTGGCGACATTGGCGTCGATCCCGCAGCTGAGAATGACCCGCTGCATCCGGGGCGCATACGAGATGGACGATACGGAGGCGCACAAGTCCTTTGTAGACAGCATCGGCATGGCCGGAGACTGGCGCAAGTGCGGCCCTGCTTATGAAATTCCGCTGCGCACACTGTATACGGAAGATCTTGTCAACTGCATGGCGGCGGGCAGGATCATCAGCGTGACCGACGCGATGTGGGATATCACCCGCGTGATTCCGGCCTGCGCGGTCACGGGGCAGGCTGCGGGTCTGGCAATGGCCATGACGGATGACGTCACGGCGCTGGATGTGTCCCGCCTGCAAAACGAACTGGTCAAACAGGGGGTTCGGCTGCATTTGGATGATGCGGGTCTTGCGGAAAACTGAAAAAATCGCTGCCGCACCGGACTTCCCGGCGCGGCAGGACTGTAGCTGCACAATAAACTCCTGCATACCGGATACGGTCAGGTATGCGGGAGTTTTTCACTGCCATTTTTGACGGGCGTTTTTCCGGAGAATGGTATCGGGAATATTGCAAACCGGGAAAAAATAGTATATGATAAAGCGGACAGAGGAACGCACGCAAATTGATTGCCTGGGGGTATAGAAAGATGACCATTGATGACTTGACGATCGGCCAGTCCGGCGTGATTTCTCAGGTGGGCGGCGAAGGGCCGCTGCGCCTGCGGTTTCTGGATATGGGGCTGATTCCCGGAACAAAAGTAACGCTGCAGAAAATCGCGCCTATGGGCGACCCGATCCAGATCCAGGTGCGGGGCTATGAGTTGACCATCCGCCGGGAGGATGCCCGGAAAATCGCGCTGAAGGAGGGGACGGTATGATTTTCGCACTGGCGGGAAACCAGAACTGCGGCAAAACCACCCTGTTTAACGCTCTTACCGGCTCCAATCAGCACGTGGGCAATTTTCCTGGCGTTACGGTGGATCAGAAGGCGGGCGTGATCAAGGGGACTGACCATCAGGTGGTGGACTTGCCCGGTATTTACTCCATCCGCCCCTATACGCAGGAGGAGATCGTTACCCGGGATTTCATCCTCAAATCCAGACCGGACGCCATTATCAACATCGTGGACGCCACCAACATGGAGCGGAATCTCTATCTGACGCTTCAGCTTCTGACGCTTCAGGTGCCTACGGTGATCGCCCTGAACATGATGGACGAGCTGGTGGGCAACGGCGGCAGTGTGGACGTGCAGAAGATGTCGGAGGCCATCGGTGTTCCGGTGGTTCCCATTTCCGCGGCGAAAAATCAGGGCATCACCGAGCTGGTGGATACGCTTATCGACACCGCCTCCCGCCGGGTGACGCCCAAGGTGCAGGATTTCTGCCCCGAGGGGCCGGTGCATCGGTGCATCCATGCGGTGTGCCACATCATCGAGGATCATGCCCAGCGTGTCAACATCGCCCGCCGCTTCTGCGCCATGAAGCTCATCGAGGGCGAGCAGGACTTTTTCGACGCGCTGGAGCTGAGCCAGAACGAAAAGGAACTGATCGAGCACACCATCATCGAGATGGAGCATGAGACCGGGCTGGACAGAAATGCCGCCTTGGCGGACATGCGCTATAATTTCATCGAAAAGGTCTGCGGCGAGTGCGTGGTGAAGGCGAAGGAAAGCAAGGAACACCGGCGCAGTATGCAGATCGACAAGGTGCTGACCCACCGTATTTTTGCCATCCCGCTGTTTATCGCAATTATGGGACTGGTGTTCTTCCTGACCTTCAACGTGGTGGGCGCGTTCCTGTCCAACGTCATGTCCTATGCCATTGACGGTCTGACCCTTCTGGCCGACCGGGCACTGACGGCCTACGGCATCAACCCTGTGGTACATAGTCTGGTTATTGACGGCATTTTCGCCGGTGTGGGCAGCGTGGTGAGCTTCCTGCCGCTGATCGTGACGCTGTTTTTCTTCCTGTCCATTCTGGAGGACAGCGGCTATATGGCCCGGGTGGCCTTTGTCATGGACAAGCTGCTGCGGAATCGGCCTTTCCGGAAGGAGCTTCGTGCCCATGCTGGTGGGCTTCGGCTGCTCCGTCCCCGCCATCATGGCGACGAGAACCCTTTCCTCCAACCGGGATCGGAAAATGACCATTCTGCTGACCCCCTTCATGAGCTGCTCGGCGAAAATTCCCATTTACACCCTGTTTGCCGCCGCGTTTTTCCCGGGGCATGAGCTGCTCGTGATGCTGGCGTTGTATTTCGGCGGCATTCTGGTGGGCATTCTGGTGGCGCTGGTTCTGAAAAATACCGCATTCAAGGGCAATCCCGTTCCCTTTGTAATGGAGCTGCCCAATTACCGCTTCCCCTCGGCAAAATCCGTGGTTCTGCTGATGTGGGAGAAGGCGAAGGATTTCCTGACCCGGGCGTTTACGGTGATCTTTATGGCTACGGTCATCATTTGGTTCATGCAGACCTTCGATACCCGGCTGAACGTGGTGGAAAACAGCGCCGACAGCATTCTCGCCGCGCTTGGGCGGCTGGTATCGCCCATCTTTGCGCCGCTGGGCTTCGGCGATTGGCGGATGGTGACGGCGCTGGTGTCCGGCTTCACCGCGAAGGAAGCGGTGGTCAGCACTTTCGGCGTGATTCTGGGCGTCAGCACGGAACAGCTTGGCATTGCGCTGCACTCCCTGTTTACAACGGCGTCGGCGGCGAGCTTCCTTGCCTTCTGCCTGCTGTACACTCCCTGTGTGGCGGCGGTTTCCACAATTAAGACGGAGCTGAAATCCGGCTGGAAGACGGTGGGGATCGTGTTTGCACAGTGTCTGGTTGCCTGGCTGGCGGCATTCATGGTCTACCATGTGGGACTGCTGCTGACATGAGCTGGCTGGATTATCTGCTGCTTGCCCTGATCGGCGGGTACTGTGCGTACTTACTGCTGCGCAGAAAGAAAAAAGACGGCTGCTGCGGGGACTGCTCCCGGTGCGGCGGCTGCAAAAAGTAAACGACCC
>OGMF01003848.1_pt1 | contig 10831 bp, 6 predicted proteins | sample 1572921 | NCBI WGS metagenome assembly OGMF01 (sample SAMEA2581919, study PRJEB24529) | metagenome | biome: Human gut stool | place: China | collected 2011
ACCTTATTCTACCTTTTCACCAAACGAGGCGGATATACTCCTCAGCAACGTGCCCAAATGACCGGTGCAGCGATTGAAGAGATAGGAAGACGCTTTAATCTACAACCCGACTCTGTGGCTATCGACCATTCGGACATTGTTTCCGATTTGATGTACGGCAGCAAAGTACTGCTTTCTCTTACCGATCAGGATGCTTTGTGGGAAGGAGTTTCCCGTGATTCGTTGGCTAAGGAAAGACAGCAGAACGTCATTACCAAACTGCATGAGATGAAAGCGGAGCACGGACTTTGGCGAATGGCAAAGCGTGTGCTCTATTTTGTGTTGGTAATTACAGGACAGTATTTCCTGTTCCGCTTGACCAACTGGTTGTTCCGTAAACTGAAAGCGCGTATCCTGCGCCTGAAAGATACGAAGATAAAACCGGTATCCATCCAGGGGTATGAATTGCTGGATGCGCAGAAACAGGCGAACCTGTTGGTATTCCTGTCCAGTATCGGGCGGTATATATTGATGGGATTGCAACTACTGTTTACCGTACCGTTGATTTTCATCATCTTCCCCCAGACGGAAGGACTGGCATACCAACTGTTAGGATATATATGGAATCCGATTCGCGGTATCTTTGTGGGTATTATCGACTATGTGCCCAAATTGTTTACTATCATCGTTATCTGGTATGCCGTGAAATACTTGGTACGTCTCGTCTTGTATCTGGCACGTGAGGTGGAAGCAGGACGGCTCAAAATCAACGGCTTCTACCCGGACTGGGCGATGCCGACTTTCCATATCGCTCGTTTCCTGCTCTATGCATTTATGATTGCGATGATTTATCCTTATCTTCCGGGCTCCGATTCCGGTGTGTTCCAAGGGATTTCGGTATTTGTCGGATTGATTGTTTCGCTCGGATCAAGTACGGTTATTGGTAATATCATCGCTGGATTGGTTATCACTTATATGCGTCCGTTTAAGATGGGTGACCGGATCAAATTGAATGATACCACCGGAGATATCATTGAAAAGACTCCTCTAGTGACACGTATTCGGACTCCTAAAAATGAGGTTGTGACTGTTCCCAATTCATTTATCATGTCGTCTCATACGGTAAACTATAGTACTTCGGCACGCGAATATGGACTGATTATTCACTCGGAAGTATCTATCGGTTATGATATTCCCTGGCGACAGGTTAATCAGATACTGATTGATGCTGCGTTGAATACTCCCGGAGTGGTGGATGATCCGCGTCCGTTTGTGTTAGAGACTTCTTTGAGCGACTGGTATCCGGTCTATCAAATTAATGCTTATATCAAACAGGCAGATAAAATGGCACAGATTTATTCGGATTTGCATCAGAATATTCAGGATAAATTTAATGAAGCCGGCATTGAAATTATGTCGCCGCACTATATGGCTGTACGGGATGGAAATGAGACAACCACTCCCAAAGAATATCAGAAAAGTAACAATCCTTCCAATAAGGCGGGAGAAGAAAGTAAATCTGAATAGTTATTACTGTCGCCGCCATTATTGCTGTTGTGTTGTATAATGAATATCAAAACGTCCGTTAGTCAGACGTTTGCCGTTGCCGAAGGTTGCACTGATAATATTCAATTCTGGGTCGAAATGGCTTATAAAAGCTGTTCCGTCTTCCAGTTCTTCTCCTCTGAACCGTATATCGGTGAGAGTTGCTTCTTTGCCTTCCTGGGGAGATAAAATGATGAAGTGTATGTTGATGTCAGGTTTGACGGAAACATTGACGGATAGTTTGTCCTCCTCCGGATAGTAGTGGAATGAATCATACGTCCAGACATACGAGTGCCCCCAATTCAGGTATCGTCCTCCCACATAAATCCATCCGTCCATCAGACAGCCAAAGGTGTTGGCACCTGTAGTGGTGGCAGAAGGTAAAACTGTGATGTCAATCGATTCATCTTCCGTACAGCTCCAAAAGCTGATGATGGAAAAAAGAATGAGTATATATTTCTTCATAGTGCTTTTTTTAGTGAATGTTAGAAGTAATAGGATAATCCCGTAGTGAAATTTATTCGTGTGAGGTTGGTATCATCATTGCCATCGAGTTTTACAATAACCCTTTCTCCGTGATAGTGGGTTCTCATTCTAAGCAGTTCGCTATACATATATTGTACTCCTAAACTGACTCCCAGATTGGGATTCAGCTTATAGGTAAGATTGGCATTGGTCAGGAGACCAATAGTGAAGGCTTTCACTTTCCGTGTTTTGCCGAACACCTCACTGTTGTTCCGTAGAATGACTCCACCGGGACCAGTTGTTACACGGATTTGCCAATGTTTGGTGTTAGCATTACACATTCCGATTTGAGTACCAATGAAATGAACCCATAAATGGTCCTTCCCTTCCGGATGACTTCCTTTGGAAGAAAATCCGGAGTAGATTCCTCCAAAGACAAAACGTTTGAGAGGGCGGAAATTATATTGTCCATCCCAGCTTACGCCTTGTGCGAGTGTACGTTGGTAACTATGGGTACTTAACGTGAGTGTAGGAGGGTGATGGAACATAACACCGTAGCCCGCGTGAAAAGAGAACTCGTGTCGCTCAAAATCTCTCTGTGAGAAAAGTGGAGTGTGACAGGACAGAGTGAATACGATTAATAATAGAATCGCTTTTATGGGTGTTTGATTCATCTGAATTAGTTTAGATTGTGTTTCTTTTCGCAAAAATAGCAAATAGTTCAGACTTTCTCACAGCGAATCAGAACTTTTTGCCCATTATTTAATGTACTGGCAAATAAGTAGGTATCTCCTCCTTCAGCCAAATGGATTCGTTTGCGGAGTTCGGCTACTGTGGCGGGGAAGTTACGGACAGTTACATTTGCTTTTTTCAGGTCTGCCAGATTCTCCTTTACTTCTTTTTTATTGAAACTGCACTGGTTGACAATACGGAATATTCTTCCGGGGAAGTTTTCAATGAAAGTATCGGAAGTATAAAGATGGCTATTGGGATGCAGTTTGCGGACAGGGTAAGCTGCTGCAATGCTACGGAAAGCACCGGCTTTCAGAAGGGAGGCATTCGGTTCGTAAAGATAGGTTTCTAAAGAATCCGTATATGTACATTCACTGCATTGCTCCTGTTCGCGGGTGAATACAAAGTGTTGTTCTTTTTGAGTTCCTTTTGTGAAAAGGTTCACACAATGAATGGAGATTTCTGCCGGTGATGTTTGTCCGAGTAGAATTAGTAGTTCCTTGCATTCGTTGTTGACAGACAGAATGTGAACTTCCTGTGTCTGTTTCAACTCCTTCAGTGCCAATGAAAGATCGAGCATGGGGGAGAGTTTTATCATTACCCGGTTGGCTTTTTGAAGTAAAAGCTCTTCCAGTTCGGCTACGTTTGGTTCGCAGTCGGAGATGGCAACCGTTTTTCCGCCGTGCTCATTGCGACGCGCGGGGTCGAGGAAAAGGCAGTCTACGGGGGACATTGCTTGCAGGTAGGTTACTCCATCTTCGTTTTTTATGTTTATATGGTTTAGATTCAGTACGGGAAAGTTATGTGCTGCTATTTCGCAGAGTTCCTCCTGACGTTCTACGTAAGTGGTGGATTTGAATCCGGTGGCAAGAAAAGAACAGTCTATGCCGAAGCCTCCGGTGAGGTCGGTCAGCGAATCTCCCTGAAAAAGACGGGCTTTGTAGCGGGCAGTGATTTCAGAAGAGCATTGCTCCAGCGACAGATGTTTCGGATACCATATCTTTTCGATCTCCCACCATGAGGGAATCTTTTCGGCTGCTACCTTCCTTCCTGCAATTTGGGTGATGGCAGTTGGCATATCTATATCCGGGTACTTTTTAGCTTGTAAAGCCAGCACACGTACATCGTCCGATGAATGTTCGCGAATAAAAAGTTGGGTTTCAGGAGAGATTTGCATCATGGTGTTATTGTGTTATAGGATATTACAATGAATCGTCGAGCTCTGATTATGGGGTTGTTGAGTGTCGGTTATGGTATTAACTTATACTTCTGTTTGGCTACGTCCCGGCTGCAAAAATTGAAATGCCACCACTCACTGGGTAATGCACGGAATCCGGCTTCTTTCATTACTTTTCGCAGCAGTATCCGGTTCTGACGTTCTGTTTCACTCATTTTTCCGTTATGTACCAGTTCGTTTTCGTTTGTGATGTGTGCTTCCACACCTAAATGGTCTACTTGGGTTCCCATAGGTAAAGGCTGCCCTAAAGAGTCTTGAATACTGATGTCTACTGCCAGTCCGTAGTTGTGTAGTCCGCCTCCACGGTTTGGGTTAGAGACATATTTATATTTGGACGTTCCTTTCACTACGTTCCACATCTTCTTCTGTACCGACATGGGGCGGGCTGCATCGTAAATGATAAGACTATAAGACGGGTGAAGCTCTTTCAAGGCTTTTTGTGCTTCTATAAGAGCGTATGCCGCATCCGGATGCAGGTAGGCTTCCGTTAAGTTGTCGTAAAGCACTTCGCCTGTGAAATTATCAGCCTGTGTATACATCAGTTTTACAACGAGACTGCTATCCAGGTCAGCTATATTGACGAGTCCTAATGAGTCCATGTAGAGAGCCATTTCGCTTCGCTCCGGTGGTGAAACGGTGGAACATTCTTCGCGTGGTTGTATATCCTCCGTCGTTTGTTCGTATTCCATGAGGGGAGTGCTCTCCTTTTCCTTATGACTGGAAAAGAAGGAGCATCCTGTCAGCAGTAAACAGAAAATAGCTAAACTATATTTTAGAATAATCATTCAACCTTTTGTATTTAGTGTGCCAAAGATACTTCTTTTTGGCTTTAGCTCCAATAAGCTACCTCTCTTACCGTTGGATATTAGCTGCTGCTTTCTTCAGATTGGCCACTCCTTTCCATGCGTCAAGCAGGTGCAAAACATGTTCGTCTTCGGCTTTGCTATGGTTGATGGATAACAGCTCCGCATATATTTCCAGTAATTTCTTTAAGTCTTTGACAGGCTTTTCTGGAAGTCCGGCCAACATTGCCACGATTAGTTTCTCCAATTCCCGGTTATGCAGCGGACTGACGTTTATCATTTGTTGCTGTATCAGATCAGTGAGTCTTTTCAGCGGTCCCCAGCCGGTATGTTGATGCGAACTTAAGATGCTGCCTATGCGTCCACTGTCTATGCAGCCTTGACCTACACGCTCTATCCAGATTTCGGCAGCATAGGAACGGGAAGTTTTATCGGCTACCAGCATGCAAGTGGCTTCCAGTAGATAAGACACTTCGTGCCATGTATGCCTTAACTGATGAAGCGCTTCAATGGCAGCTTGGGTGATACCTGCTTCCCTTACCTCATTTAACGTCGGGTCGTATATGGCGCTGCGGATGCACCATACCAATAGTGGCTCCGGTATATTGGGAGTTAACCATGCCAAACGTGGCAAGTCGTTCTGTATGTCGTCAAAACGTTCTATCTGTGGGTACATTTCAACCAGTAACGGATGCGGATCGTATGAATAGTAACTGACTCTTTCATTATATTTGTCTTTATTGATGACATGAGAGTTCTCGCTTTCCGGAATATCGAAAGTAAGAGTTGAACAAATCCATTCTACCGTTTTTTTGTTATAATCCGTGTACGAGTCAGTATACTGATAGGTTCTCCATTTAAAGTTTCCGGTCAGAAATTCACGTGGACTTTTATTATAGGAGAAATCTTTAAATTCAGCATAGATTGTTTCCGGTGATTTCATTAATCCTGCCATCATCCACCAGGAAGGATGATTGAAAGGTGCTTGGGGAAGTACGTCTTTTTCTCCCAGCAAAAAAGTGAGCAGGTGCCGGTATTCTCCTTTCAAACTTCGGAGGAGCAGAGGAAGCTCTTGCGACGAACTTTCCAGTGCCACTCGTGAAAGTGCTGTTTGCATATCCATATCGTCCGGTTCGGCATTTGCCTGCTGATATTGTTTTAACCTTTCTATCAGGGTTTCCGGAGCGATAAACATCGGTGTATGAGTGGGAGTGGACAATAGGGGCAAAGGTTTCTCTTTGCTTTCCAGAAGGTCTAATGTCCGGCATAACAGTTGCTTATGAATGGGGAACTTTATTTTTTTGTTCGTCTTTTCACGAATGGTGAGTTTTTGTAGATTACGATACCCCCATTTGCCTTTTTGAAGTTCGTCTTTTTGTACCATTTTCTGATGTAAGTCGCTTAGCTCTTGGGCTTCTTCCGGGAAACGTTTAATCAGCAGTTTGGCATAGTCAAGGAGGAAGGTGGCCATTAACTGGTCTAATATACCGTTTCGAGAACTTCCTCCGCTCATCAGCAATTTGTAGGCACGCTGGAGAATAGGGGTCCATTGAGAGATTTGTTTTACTTCCTGTTGCCGGTCCCATTCCACTAAGGCTCCGAGTAACAGGTCGAAGTGATAGATCTCGTTCACGTCGAGCACTTGGCTGGCTAGAAATATCAGGTCTTCAGTGGAAGTGATTTCCTGTATCCGGTTGTCTTCACGGATGATAGGGAGTATTGGCTCATACGTGAAAGAGGCGGAATCTTCCGGCTCGTTATTCTCCAAATACGCTTTCAGCTCCTTTTTAGTATTAGCCAACATGGTTTCCGTATATATGGAAAGTATCTCTTTTAATGTGGTAGATGCCGTCTCTCCATACGTCTGAATCAGTTTGACTATCTTACTTTGGGTGGATTCTTCCCGGCTCATCAGTCCTTGTGCGGCTGCACAACAGATAGTGTCGCGATGTTCTTTTCTTTCTTTTGCCAGCTTATGGAGTACTGCCAGTGTGTTTTGGTGAATCGCTTTCACGTCCGAAGCAAAAAGCACGGAAGTCTGACTTAGAAACTCTTCAGCCTGGAATTGTGGGTGAGTGCATAAGTTCTTCAGCAGTCCGAGTATGATATTTACCGGACGGCTGTGAGGGGCGGACAGAACGGCAAATATTTCCGGTTGTAGTGTCAGTTGTTCTTCTGTGCTGGGGTTAAGTGCTGTAAACATGCCTGCAAACCAACTGCTTAGGTTTTTGTTCAGATTCCGGTTGACGGCAAGCAGAGATTCTTTTAATACACGCATACGATCTAGTTGACCGTGTTCTACGAAGTATCTGAAAGAGAAATAAGGCTGTCCGCCTGTACGATTATCCGTCCAGTTTTGTCCGCAATCGTATTGGAACAGATACCAGATATGTTCTTTGAGTGTGATTGCCCGCTTTTGCAGGAAATCGGTATTGTTCATGTAGTTCACCAGATAACCGGCGATGGTTTGCGGAGAGGGTGTTAGGGTGAGTACTCCCTGTTCTATCCAATCCATCAGAGTTTCGTAATTCATTCCATAGAAACCGCCAAATTCCCTGCTTTCACCCTCTTTGAAGAAACTGTCGAGCCAGGAAGGAATACACCACGGAATCAATTCGTTCAGCTGTTCCGTATAGATTCCCCATTCGTGTTTGCGGAATTCTTTTAGCGAATAGATGACGAGGGCGGTAAGATTGATGATACGATGCTGTTCGGGAGTTCCGCGTGTACCGTATGTGTTCTCGTTAAGTTGCACGAATTTATTGTAGTGTTCTTCCAATTTGTTAAGGCAGGGAACAAGCGTTTTTCGTTCTTCCTGCGTTAATCCTTGCAGAAAAGGGATGATGGCATCGCCTTGTCCTTTTTCTACTATCTCGTTGAGGCGTTCTTCTATGGTCATAATCATGAATTTGTTATAGGTTGTTGAGTGAAGTCGTCACTTTTTTCAGGTTGCTGTTTGTGCCCCATTCTTGCAGGCGTTGCAGGAGTTGTTCGTCTGCAACCTTGCTGTGGTTGATGGTCAATAGCTCCAGATAAAGTTCGAGCAGTTGTTTGAGTCCGGTAACGGGTTTGTCGGGCAATCCGCCTATAAATTCTGTGAGCAGTGCTTCCAGTTGCTGGTTGTGGAAAGTACTTCGTTTGTACATGCTTTCGTACACTTGTGTGGTGAAGCGTTTTAGCGGAGCAAGTTCCATCTGGATGAGGCGGGCCAGGATTTCTCCTACCCGGTGGTTGTTTATTCTTCCTGTGGAGAGTCCTTCTACCCATAACTCCGCTGCATAGGAACGGACTGTTTTGTCTACAAAAAGCAGCGAACCACTTAGTAGGAACAAACTCATCTCTTTGAGCGGGCAGTGGAAAGACAACAGCATGCGCAAGGCACAGGCGAGGGTGCGTTTGCTGTCTTCCTGCGGAGTGCCGAAAGTCATGTAGCAAGTGATAATTTGGGCTATCAATGGTTCCGGGCGGTTGGGGAAACAGCATAGCAGAGGTTCCATGTAACGGGAATCATCCATGTTATATTTACTGTTGATAATCAGATGTTCCTGCCATAACTGGTGGCTGTTGTATTCAGTATATGTATGCCATTTGTAGAACTCGAGTTGGAGCAGACGCCTGTCAGTTTCGTATGATTTCTCTTTGGGTTTCACCTCTTTCCACTCGTAGTCTCCTGTCAGATAGTTGTGTGGTAATGTGTTACAGGCGAAAGATTTGAATGCTTCGAATTCCGTCTCCGGTGCTTTTACCAGTCCGGCGGCCATCCAGGCGGTTGGATGATTGTAGGGCGGTTCGGGTAGCGTGTTTTCATCCAACAGGAACAGAAAGAGATGCAGGTATTCATCTTGCAACAGTTGCCGGGCGGTGGCGATGGCTTCTTCTTTGTCTTCCATAGCACATCGGGCAATAGCTAGCTGGAAATCCCATGGACAGGGTTTCGTTTCTGCTTTCTGATATACGGCAAGCCGGCGTACCAGTTCGGTAGCCTGTACGTATGCCGGGGTATGGGTGGGAGTAGAAAGTAGGGGGAAGGCATTGCCTCCTTTTATTTTACGGATCACATTTAGCCATAAATGTTTGATGGGTGTGAAACAGGTTGCGTTGCTGTAACCGGGTTTCCAGTTGGCAAGTCGTTTGAAGGAACGTTCGTCGTAAGCTCCCCTGTTTTTATCTATTCCTTTCAGCCTTTCTTCCAGTCGGGTGAACATATTTCTCAAAAATCCTGTGTTGGAGGTATCTTTCTGTGCCCATAAGCGTTGATATTCCAGTAGGAAGGTAGCGAGAAGATCTTCGTATGGCTCCCAGCTATTGGCAACGATAGTGGCAGCCCGTTGGAAAACAGGTTCCATCCGGTTGAGATCTTCTTTGTCCAATTGGGGATGGAAAGCAATGATGGCGGCGATGGTTGTTTCTATCTCCCAACTTTCCTCCATATCGAACAAACGACTAAGCTGGAACAGGAAATCTTCTTTGTTGGCGGGGAAGGGGATAAAGTTGTCTTCCCTGCAGATGCGTACCGTTTCTCCTACACTTGCATCGGGTTCAAGGGTATCTTCCGCAGGCTGCGGTTTGAAAGATGAGAGTATCGCATGCACGCTTTGAAACATCTCCGGTTGATAAGATTGCAGTGTTTCCTGGAGATTGAATGAAGAGGCGTCTCCATGTTTTGATATAAAATTAGCGGCTTTCTTTTGAAGGCTTTCGTCTTTCTTCAAGAAGAGTTGGCAGAGAGTGATGCAGCAGGGCTCTTTCATCTCGGGATGTTGTGCGACGATCTTTTCAAAGAGGGCGTAAATGGTAAGCAGCGAGTTTTTGGGGCTGGAGAAGAAAAGGGTGGTTGCACGTTCGATGAATTCCTGATAACGGAATCCTTCTTCGGATGCAATATTTTTCAACTGTTGCAACATCACGTTCACCGGTTTGGTATAGGAAGAGGTGAATATTTGCATCATCTCTTCTTGCAAGGATAACAGTTCTCCGGTAGTTGGTTGCAGAGTTTCGAAGAATCCGGCAAACCATCCTGCCATATCTTTTTTGAAACTCCGGTGGAAGGTGGCGAGTGTGGCTTTTAATAGGCGTTCTCTATCCAGATGGCCGTCCAGCGAAAAGCGGTAGAGAGCGGCACTGATACTTTCATCCCGTGCGGTAACTCCTTTTTTATAAGCCTCTTTGGCGCAATCATCTTGATAGCCGATGGACGATTCGTATTCGAAAATCGTCCAGATATGTTCTTTCAGGGTGATGTCCCGCTTGAGTAATAACTCACTGTTGAAAGTATCGTTTCCTTTAGGTTCTTTATTTCTGATACGGGTAATCCAGGGGAGTACATGTGCAATGCGGCTTGGAGCGATTTCTTTGAGGTATCCCATATCCATGAGCTGCATCAGCTGTTCGTAATTGAGATCGAAATTAAACCAAGTTTTGTCATCATTGATAAAATCAGTCAGCCAGGTGGGGTAGTAGAGCGGGAGTAGTTTGCAAAGCATATCAAACTTTACATGATATGCCATATCCATCTCCCGTTTGTTGGCGCAGACAAACTGGACAGCAGATAGAAAATGTGCCCGTGCCGCACTGCAGGTTGTCTCACTACTGAAACCGGCAAACTTACTTTTTATCCATTGTAAATCCCGGATAACCGGCAGCAGCTTCCGTCTTTCTTTCATTGGTAACTCCAGTAATCTCTTGACAAAAGGGATTAATATCTTCTCTTCATTCTCCGGAGTATCCACATAAGCCTTGGATAATTTCTCCAGTTCTTTTTTTAGTTCTTCCATTGTACTAGTTTCTTTACTGCTAGAATATGTTTGCAAGCCCCCCGTTCTCCCTGATTGCTGCTGAACCAGGTGCAAGTGCAACGCTCCTTCTCACTCTCTCTGTCGAGAATGACCGTATGTCTGACACCTCCGCTTCCTGCCACGCGTGCTTCTGTCCGTTTCTCGTCATTCGATATGATTTCTACTTTTTCTTCTTCCAATAGTTTTTCTGCAGCTATCATTCGAGGATTGAGACTTAAAATACGTTCGGTTTTGAAAGGCAGGCGACGGTAGAAGAAGCTGTTTTCATCCAAATC
>OGMF01003851.1_pt1 | contig 10819 bp, 8 predicted proteins | sample 1572921 | NCBI WGS metagenome assembly OGMF01 (sample SAMEA2581919, study PRJEB24529) | metagenome | biome: Human gut stool | place: China | collected 2011
GACGAGCTTATCCCCGCGGGACGGTTGAACCTGCCCATGAACGAGAGCGAACTTTCGTCGCCGACCGCCACGCGGTTCACGCGCTCCTCGCAGCTCAGAGTCACCTCAAAGCCGAACTGGCGCACTATGTCCTCGGTAAGCTCGCTGCGCATGCCGTAGGGGTAGGCGTAAGTTACCGGCTCTTCGCCCTTCGGCAGGGCTTTCTCCAGTATCTTCAAGGCTTTGTGGGTGTCGTTGCGCAGGGCGCGGCAGTAGTCCTCATCGCTCTCGCCCGCCATTTGCGAAACGCCCCGCCGCTCGCCCAAAGCGTGCATATCCCAAGAATGGCAGGCAAGCTCGCACCAGCCGCTAAGAGCCATAGTCCGCGCATTTTCGATGTCCATAGTCGAGTAAGCGGGGTTCGGTGAAGCCTCCTCGGCGGCGGCGGTGCACCACTCCCCTACCAGACAGAAAACGCCCTTGCATTTGTATTTTTCAAGCAGCGGAAGCACATAATAGAAATTATTGTAACAGCCGTCGTCGAAAGTAAGCACTATCGGCTTTTCGGGCAGCGGCGTTCCGTTTTTTACATGATTGGCGACTTCGGTGCAGAAAACGGGCGTGTAGCCCGCCTGCGTGATGTATTGCAGGTCGGCTTCAAGCTCGGCGGCGGAGAGAACGTATTCGCCCGACTGCGACTCGCCTTTTACAACGCTGTGATACATGATTATCGGCAGATCTGCGCCATCTCCCTCAGCGGCAGCGCGGTCGGCGGAAAACGAGCGCACCAACCCGCATACCAGCACCGCAGCGGCAGCGGCAGCCATCAGGGCGGCTGCACGGTATATCCTTAAACTAGCAAACATAGACGATTACCCCTTTTCTTATCTTATCATAGAATTTGTATGTAAAAAAATTTAGTAAAATTCCAAAAAATCTTGATTTGCTCTTGTTTTTTTTGTTGAAATCTGATATAATATTTATTAGACTATTACACGCCTGCACCCGCGCAGGTTTGATAAATGGGGGTACATAACCGTGAGATCTATACGTTCAAAAATCATGCTTGCCATGCTTTCACTGGCCTTGGGAATATCAGTGCTGCTGTGCGTGATCTTCCTTATATACATTAACATTTCCACGCAGCACACGCTGGCTGTTACGATGCGCTCGCTCGCAAGCGAAACAGCCGTGAGCTTTGACTACATGATAAACGAATATATCGAGCGCGCAAGCCGCGTGGCGCTCGATGCCGATTACGAAGCGCTTGATACGCCGCAGAAAAAAACAGCCGCTTTAGACGAAGCTTTCAGCGACAACGCCCTCATCAGCGACTTTGCGGTGTACTCTTCATCAGGTTTGCAGCTGGATTCAGACGGCTCGCGCTGCGCTGACGTTATCACCGAAAACGACATTTGGAACGCCGCAAAGCGCAAGACGGCTACCCTCACCGACATCGTAACAGTAGACAACGAGAACTTCTTTGCTATACTTGTGCCCTCTAACGATGCTACCTTCATTTCGGCGATAGTTCTGAACTGCACATCTATCAACGAGTCGCTGATTGCGGACGACGAATTGAACAGCACAGTATACATTATAGAGAATAACGGTGAGATAATATTCCAGTCGAACACTTCAGGCACGAAATACGCGAGCAGAAATCCGATAGAGCTTGCTAAAACCGACGAGAATTACCAGAGCATGGCTGACGCTTTCAGCAACGCGCTCAACGGCAAAAACGGCAGCACCGAGTACGAGCTTTCAAAAGAGGACTACGTGGTGGGCTACTCAGCAGTTTCAAACTTTGGCGGAACGCTTATCGCGAGCGTACCGACAAGCAGCTTCAACGCCATGACGGCAACATCAATGCGCGTGATGATTCTTGTTGCGGCAAGCGTTATAATCGTAACATTGCTGGTTTCTGTGCTGTTTGCACGCAGCATCTCTCACCCGATAGTTTCCACAACGCAGCGTTTGCGCAAGCTTTCTCAGGGCGATATCTCCACCCGCGTAGACGTTTGGTACTCGCGCGACGAGTTAGGCATACTTTCCAACTCGCTTGAAGAAACGATAGTCAGCCTGCGCCAATACATCAATCTGATACAAGTAGCGCTCCAGCAGATCGCCGAGGGCAACCTCTGCCACCGCATGGAGGGCAACTTCAAGGGCGATTTCCTCAAGATAAAGACTACGTTCAACGAGATTTTCGAGTCGCTTTCCGAAACTTTCGACTCTATCAACCACTCCGCCGAGCAGGTGACATCGGGAGCGGTTCAGGTTTCCAACTCGGCTCAGGCGCTTTCGCAGGGCGCGACGCAGCAGGCAAGCGCCATCGAAGAGCTTTCGGCTACGCTGGGCGGCGTTTCGGATCAGGTAGCACGCAACTCCAGCGACGCTAAGGACGCGTACCGCCGCGTAAGCGACAACTCGACCGCGATCTCAAACTGCAACAGCGATATGTCGAATATGCTGGAGGCTATGGAGCTGATAAATCAGACTTCCTCCGAGATCGCAAACATCATCAAGGTCATCGACGAGATCTCGTTCCAGACCAACATACTCGCGCTGAACGCGGCGGTAGAGGCGGCACGCGAAGGCTCGAAGGGCTTCGGCGTAGTTGCGGACGAAGTACGTCAGCTCGCGACAAGATCGGCGGAGGCGGCAAAGCAGAGTTCGGCGCTTATCGAGCGCTCGGCGAACGCTGTAAAGCGCGGCACGGCGATCGCGCAGGAAACTGCAAAGTCGCTTGAAAATACAGTTAAGAGCAGCGACAAAATACAGGAACTGATGAAGAACATCGCGGACGCCTCGGCTGAGCAGTCGGAGGCGATCTCGCAGATAAACACGGGCGTTGACCAGATCTCGGCGGTAGTTTCTGCCAACACAGCTACTGCTATCGGCTCAGCTTCCGCAAGCGAAGAGCTTTCGGGACAATCGCTGATACTCAAGAACATGATAGCAAGATTTAAGCTTTCCGACAAGCCCGGCGACGAACTGCCGAGCGACAATGACGGCGACGAGACACAGGAAAATGAAGAGGAAGAGCAGATCAAAATAGATCTCGACGACAAAGACGACAAGTACTAATATAAATATTTGAAACCGAAACAGGAGGGTTCAAAACATGAAAAGAAGAATTGGAATTTTAACGAGCGGCGGCGACTGCCCCGGACTGAACGCGACCATACGCGGTGTGGCGAAAGCTTGCTATGAAAAATTTGGCAACGATGTAGAGATCATCGGCATACAGGACGGCTACTCGGGACTGATAAACAACCAGTGCAAAATTATGCAGCCCTCAGATTTTTCGGGAATTTTGACCACCGGCGGTACGATCTTCGGTACAAAGCGCACGCCTTTCAAGATGATGAAAGTGGTCGAAGAGGATAATGTTGACAAGGTTAGAAATATGAAAAAAACTTACAAAGACCAGAAGTTGGACTGCCTACTCACTCTTGGCGGCAATGGCACGCACAAGACGGCTAATCTGCTTGCCGAAGAGGGACTGAACGTCATCGGTCTGCCAAAAACGATCGACAACGATATTTGGGGCACGAGCGTGACTTTCGGCTTCCACACCGCAGTTGACATCGCGACCGACGTTATCGACCGCCTACACACCACCGCGAATTCGCACGGACGCATCCTTGTTGTCGAGATAATGGGCAACAAAGCGGGATGGCTGACGCTGTATTCGGGTATCGCGGGAGGCGCGGACATGATCGTTATCCCAGAGATTCCCTACGACATCGACAAACTCTGCGCGGCGTGCGAAAAGCGCGCACAGCAGGGCAAGGGCTTCTCGATTCTTGCAGTTGCCGAAGGCGCATTTGACGTCGAAGAGGCGAAAATGAAGAAAAAAGAGCGTGCTAAGGCGCGCGCAGAGGCGGGAATCACGACCGCTTCAAACCGCATCGCGACCCAGATACAGACCTCGACCGGACTTGAAACACGCGTTTGTGTGCCGGGACATATGCTTCGCGGCGGCAGCCCGAGCGCTTATGACCGCATTCTTGCAACGCAATTTGGCGTACACGCGGCTGAGCTGATCGCGCAGAACAAGTTTGGCTATGCGGTAGCAAAGATCGGCGACAAGATCTCTGAAAACAAGCTTTCGGACGTTGCAGGCAAAACTAAGTTCGTTCCCTCCGACGACCAGATGGTAAAGACAGCCAAAGACATCGGCATTTCGTTCGGCGACTAAAATGCGGTACGACATTCAAAACTTGAATTTTCTAAGATACCCATATGGAGATGAAGCGATAATCGGCACACTGAAAGTAGTTGCTGTGCTCGACCAATCAATGCAGGTCGGCTCGCTCGTTTCGCATATATCGCACGATCAGATCTCGGTCAACGCGATGAAACCGTACGACAGCATTTCCGAACATTTCCGCATTTACCGACCCGACGTGCTGATAATCAGCACCGATTCCGTCGATCTCGAATGGTTTATCGCGCTGACTCATGAGCTGGAGAGCGAATTGATGTACATGCCGATGCTGGTAAACATTGCGCAGAAACGCACACCCGAACTTGACCGACTCGCGGCGAAGTACCAAGGATTTTACTTCATCAAACCACCGTTTGACCCTGCGGCACAGGCACGGCACATTGAAAAATTTCTGATAACAAAGGTTGTCACGAAAGAGTTTTACTACAAAAAAGTGATTGAATGCATAAAGCTTACATTACGAACGATGCACTGTTCGCCAACAGCGGAGGGATTTGAACCGCTGGCTGAAACTGTATTGCAAGTAATTGTTAACCCATTTAAACGTTTCAACTTTGAGCGCGATGTTTACCCCTCTATTTCAAATGAACTAAAACTGACGACCGAAATCATAAAAACCAGCATTGACAAACTCATTACAAACGCACTGCATCAATTTACGGACGCTGAAACGAGCATTGCTTTTGATGGTAACGATCTGAAAAACGAAATGCCATCCAGCGCAGAATTTATCCACGCAGCGGCATTCATAACCTCATTTCCCTGTCGAAAGATCCTGCGAAACATTGAAGATGAACCTTTCTTTAAGGCCGGGGCGCGAATAAAGTATTTTAAACCGACTTTTTAGTCGGTTTATTTTTTTCTACACAAAACAAAAACGCTGCCGATCGCTCGACAGCGTTTTATATTTAAAGAAGATTATTCTTTACTAGTCGCTCAGATTAGTCCTTCTTCTTGGAAACTGCCATAGCAGCACCAGCAAGGATCACTCCAACAGCGCCGAGTGCAGCAGCACCGGTAGAGGGGTTGGTATCAGTCTTGCCACCCTGAGAAGAGGTGGTGGAAGAAGTGTTGCCAGCTGCGCTGCTACTTCCGGTGGAAGTAGTAGCATCAGAGGAAGAATCACCCTCGGAAGAGGAATCAGCCTCAGAAGAGCTGTCCTCGGAAGAAGTGATGTGGCAAGAGCAGATTCCGCTCATATCGCCAAGACCGGAAACGTCGAATACAAGATCAAGGTCAGTACCCTTGAGGTCTTCCAGATTGATAGGAGGAGCAGCCTTGGTATCGCCGTACTCGTTATAGATCTCGATTCTGTAGTTGGTCTTGTTGTTTTCGATGTTACCATACTTAACCTTTGCAGCGTCGAAATTGATCTCCTGACCGTCAACCTTTACAGCCTTAAGAGTAGCTGCGAAGTCAGGATACAGAAGCTCTCTGTCTTCGATAGTTTCGTCAGCAGCACCATCATATACGTCAGCGATGTCAACTACGAGAACAACTGCGCCGTCATAAGCGTCATTAGTCTCTGCTACGTTTCCATCGTCATCTCTCAGAGTGTAGGAAAGGGTGTACTCTCCATCGCCCTCAATGTGGGTGGTGGACTTCCAGTCCTGAGGATACCAGCCACCTGCAGCGAAACCGAGAGTAGCGTCAAGCTCTACTACGTCAGCGCATCCGCATCCGCAAGCGCCGGCAACTTCGTCCCAATTCTCGCAAGTATCAGAAGTGCATCCGCATCCGCAGGGGCACTCTACAACCTCAGCAGGCTCAGCAACAGTTACAGAGCTTACAGTGGCGTCATATGCCTGGAACAGGAATCCGCCCCAGCCGTTGTTGTCAGCTGCATTCTCACGCATAGAAGCGACACCTTCAGCAGAGATCGTGAAAGTGAAGGACTCAGCTTCAGTATTATAAATAAGGATAGAACCATCTTCCTGAAGCAGAGGAGCACCAGTGTACTCTTTGAGCTGCTCATCAGTATAGTTTTCCTTAGCCTCAAGACCCTTGATGTAAGGAGTCAGCTTAGCCCAACCGTTCATATCTCTGGGCGAGAGGATGTGGTATGTATCGTTGCCAAGGATCTTGTAGTTTACAGTTACCTGAAGGTCCTTGCCCTCGGGAAGATTTGCGAAATACTTAGCGTCAACAGTTCCCTGTGCACCCCAATCGCTGTACTCTTCAGCAGAGGTGTCAACGGTCTGAGGAAGCTCATAAACTTCCGCCTCGGAAGAAGAATCATTGCCGCCCTCGTTTACCTGTACGTCAGCAATGGTAGCTTCAAGAGTGAAGTCGCCAATAGCCTCGAAGTCAGCCCAGTTAGAGTCATATCCGAACAGCGAAGCGGTAGTGTTAGTGATGGTCTCGCCCTTGTCGTTCTTGCCGCCGAAGTCGATAGCTACAGAACCGGACTTCTCATAGTCGCCTTCACCGGTGATCTTGTACTCTACAGTAGCGGTCACGGTCTCGCCTTCAGCAAGAGTAACATCATCGCCCATGTAGAACTGGATGCCGGCATCACCGATAGTAGCATCGCTGCCCTTAGAAGCCTCAGCGAGGTCCTTTGCATTTCCGGTCAGGGTGAGCTTTCCGTCAGCACTGAACTTGGTATCAACAGACTGCCAGTTCCAGGAGCCGTTGCCCATTACATAAACCTGCGCGCCAAAATTCTCAGCTTTTACTTCGGTAGCAGCGGAAGCGCTTACCATAGTAATGAGAGAAGCAGCGAAAGCAGTAGCCGAAAGTCCGGCCAGAATCTTAGTTGCTTTCATTTTAAAATTCCTCCATTTAAAAAAATTTTTTTCAAGTGCGAATATACCATGAGCGTATGACCCGCCCCTGATAATCATAGCTATATTATATCACATGTTTATCATATTTGCAATAGTCATTTTGACTAAATCCATGATAAACCATCGTGCATTTTTACCAAATTGTAATCAATTTTCACCGTTTTTATACTAATATATGAAACTTTTTAAATATTATCTTCTAACAAATTAGCCGGATTTGTAAGACATATGCAACAAAATTTCATATAGGATAATCGTTGAAAGGCGGAAAACTGCCGCGTTTCCGCCTTTGCTCTCAGCCCTCTGCGTAGATCTGTGAAAGCTTTTTCAGCCTTTCGCCCGCTATTTCGGCAGCGTACTGCGGCGCAAGAATCTTTGCGCCATCGCCCAGCCCGAAAAGCCAGCCCCAGAAGTTTGGCGAGAGCTTGACTTCTGCTTCTATTGTAAAACAGCCGTCCTTTTCGCGGTGCATCTGTACCTTATCCCCAAATTTTTCGCACACCGCTTCCGTTAAGCTATCTATAAACTGTATTTTCAGCACTTCGGAAGTGCCCTCGCCGAGTTCTCCGCCCGATTTCAGACGGCGCAGCTCCCGCTCTTCCTCTTCGGTGAGCGGATGGCGCTTCTCGCTGCCGACGGCTATATCTGTAAGCCTTTCCGCGCGGTAACGGCATATCTTCTGCTGCTTTTCGCACCAGCAGATAACGTAGTACCTCTCGCACTCCCAAACTATTTGGTAGGGCGATATAGTCACGCGCTCCTCTGCCCGCTTGCCGCCTTTTTTCTTCTCGCCCGAGTTATCAGTGCAAGTAAAATCGGCGCAGCGGTCGGAAAGTATAGCCTCCTGCAAAACGTCCACAGCACGATACACGGCGTCAGACTGCGTTTTTGTGCGGTTCTCGTTATGTATCGAGCGGCGCAGCCCGGGCGCGTGGTATTCGCTGGTAAGAGTTTGCAGCTTTTTGATTATCTCATTCGATCTTTTGATCGTCAAATATTTTGAGGAAGCCACAGCGTTAGCAAGCGCTTTCAGCTCCTCGTCGGTAAACAGCCGCTCGCCCATGTAATAAGCGTTAGAGTGGCCGATCTTAGTAGTTTCGATATTCAGCCCCGCGTCGCACAGGGTAGCAATATCGTCATATATAGTCTTGCGCTCCGCCTTTATGCCCATAGCCCCGAGAATATCTATAAGCTGATTTCCCGTTATAGCGTGGCTCTCATCAGTGCGCTGATTAAAAAGCTGCTCCATTATAAGCAGCTTTTGCTTCTGCTTTGATACGCCTGCCAATTTAATTAACCCTCCCCGCTCGTCTTTTTGCTTTTTTCCCCGAACATATGTTCGTGCACTTTGGTGCAGCTGCCGTCGGGGTTTATGATCGTCGTGTTATTGAGCTGAGCGCGCAGTGAGCCCGTAACGGCTGCGCGGTACTCGTTTCTCAGCGCCTGTCTTTCGCTCTGCTCTTCGGGAGTAAGCTCCCTCTCGCGGGCGATGGCGGTGAGTTCCGACAATCTCGCAATTTTTTCACTCTCCATAATTTTTTCTCCTCTTTCTTTCGTGCGCACCGTCTGCATACGCGGAGCTCCGCCCGAGGTCTTGCCCTCGGCACCGCCTTGAACGACTGCCCGAAAAAATACGGTATTACACAAGTACCGTTTCGGCGATCTGCTGATTTATTTTTTGGACTCTTGGCATTTTTAAGTCTTTTTCGCCATGCTTTTTGATATAAAAGTCCATAAAAAGTCCCACAAATCTGCCGTGAATATATTATACCACACTTTTCGTGAGATTTCAACGTTAATTTTGCACAAAGTGTCCGATAATTTTCCCTCAATTTATACAAAAAGCTCACCCGTTCATCACTAAGCGAATCGCTTGCGGATGTTCTTCTCGGCGAACGGCGGCGGTTTAAAAATTTGCACAGAGTTTGTGCATTGTGTACAAAAATAGCTTTCCCCTCTTGACTTTTTGCGAAAATCGGTTATAATTAGACTTAGAGAAAAGAACATTTGTTCTTTTCTGAATTCATTCGCCTCTTTCCACTCACCCCAAAATCTAGGAAGAAGCCGAAGCGCGGGCAGCCGCCTGCGCTGCAAAATGACGGCGTTTTGCGCCGAACGAAAGGAATATGCCATGAGAAAAAAGAAAAATGCAAAAATCGCAAACGTTCAGACCCTCCCCGCGCCCTGCCCGCAGATCAGCACCGACTTGCTTCGGCTGACCGAGCAGTACAGGCGCGACGAGGAGAACATCTCCCGACAGATAGAGAAGCTGCGTGCGAGGATAAAGCAGCGCCCCGAGCCGCATGAGCTGGAACAGCTTGAATTTCGCATCGACGTGCTGCTTTGCGAAAGGCGCGAGCTGCGCGCGGTTGCCGACCATATGCTCAGGCTCGCCGCGCCGCCCCCGCCAAGCCCAAGTCTGCTCGCAAGGGAGCGTGGCGCTTCGTGAGTCTGCTTTCGCGCCGCTGCATCGCGGGAAACTCTGAATATCTTGAAAATTTGATAGAAAATGAATTGACCGAAAGGCAAAAATGTTATATAATTAAATATTACAGGGACGGCGAAACGGTGCGCTCGATAGCGCAGCAGCAGGGCGTTTGCCCATCGACCGTGAGCAGGACTATCCGCCGCGGAATGGCGAAGCTGATGAAGACTGCCGAAGCCGCCCGCAGGCTGAGAAGCTGAAAAGCATAAATTGTAAAAAACACGCTCGGGTATACCTTATTAAATAGGGGGTTATCCGAGCGCAGAATGAGGGATACGCATGAGCTTGAATAAATTCGCAGAAGATTACGCCGCTTCTGGCATTTCGCGGCTGCATATGCCGGGGCACAAGGGGTGTAAGATACATGGTCTTGAGCCGCTCGACCTCACCGAGATAAAGGGCGCGGACTCGCTTTTTGAGAGCGAGGGCGTGATAGCGCAAGGCGAGCGGCGCACGGCGGAGATATTCGGCGCGCGTACTACCTGCTGGTCGGCGGAGGGCAGCAGCCTTTGCATAAAAGCGGCGCTAGGCTTAGCCGCGCGGCATTTCGGCAGGCGTATGACCGTAGCCGCCCCGCGAAACTGCCACCGCGCGTTCATAAGCGCCTGCGTGCTGCTGGACATCGACGTAAAGTGGATATTCCCCGAGAGCGGCTCGGCACGGCTTTGCGAGTGCGGCGCTGCGCCCGAAGCGGTGGAGAAAGCGCTGGCGGGCGGCGGAGTTGACGCGGTGTACATCACCTCGCCCGACTACCTCGGCGGAATTTCGGACATAGGCGGGATAAGCCGCGTTTGCAAAAAACACGGCGCTCTGCTCATCTGCGACAATGCCCACGGCGCGTATCTGAAATTTGTAGGCGAGGGTATGCACCCGCTAGACCTCGGCGCGGACATAGTATGCGAGTCGGCGCACAAAACGCTCCCCGTCTACACGGGCGGGGCGTACCTGCACATTGCGAAAAACGCGCCCGCCGACTTTGACGAGCTGGCGAAGCCCGCGATGGTGCTCTTCGGCTCGACAAGCCCATCATACCTGATAATGGGATCGCTCGACCGCTGCACCGACCTGCTGGAGGGCGACCTGCCCGAAATGCTGCGCGCCTGCTGCGAAAGAACGGCGCGGACGAAAAAACTGCTCGCCGAGCGCGGCATCAGCGACATTTCGCGCGAAGCCATGAAGATCACGATAGACGCGGTGAAGATCGGGTATACGGGCGTGCAGCTCGCCGAGATGATGCGCCGCAGCAAGATGGAGTGCGAATACGCCGACGCGGAGGTAGTAGTGCTGATGCTCTCACCCTACAATCCCGAGCGGGATTTCGAGCGGATA
>OGMF01003852.1_pt1 | contig 10818 bp, 5 predicted proteins | sample 1572921 | NCBI WGS metagenome assembly OGMF01 (sample SAMEA2581919, study PRJEB24529) | metagenome | biome: Human gut stool | place: China | collected 2011
TGACAATAATAATGGCATATGAAGTGATTATACTCTATCATCTTCATATGCCATGGTATGATGTGGAGACATTTACTGAATATCCCTTTTTATTGCTTTTTACAATAATGGCATTATCCGGCAATCGCTTTCCGATTCTCTTTTTGGGGATATTTACGGAACAGACTCCACCATTTCAATTTCAATACGCCAAACAGTGCTTCCCCGAAGATAGAGGAGTTCATCTTGGAAGTGCCTAATACACGATTGATAAAAATAATGGGGACTTCCACGATTTTATAACCACACTTATATGCCGTAAACTTCATTTCTATCTGGAACGCATATCCTTTGAAATGGATACGATCCAAATCGATCGTCTCAAGCACCTCACGACGATAGCATTTGAAACCGGCTGTCGTATCCTGTACTTTCATTCCAGTAACAAAACGAACATATACGGAAGCATAATAGGACATCAACACACGTCCCAACGGCCAGTTCACGACATTCACACCGTTACAGTAGCGGGAACCGACTGCGACATCACCACCCTGTTCCATACAGGCCGCATATAATTTGGGAAGATCATTCGGGTTATGACTGAAGTCTGCATCCATTTCGAATATAAAATCATATTTATGTTCTATTGCCCATTTAAATCCGCAGATATAAGCCGTACCCAATCCTAACTTACCTTTACGTTCCACCATGAAAAGGCGTTCGGGGAACTCTTTTTGCAACCGTTTTACAATACCTGCCGTACCATCGGGCGATCCATCATCTATAATCAAAATATGAAATTCTTTCTCCAACCCAAATACAACCCGAATAATATTTTCTATATTCTCCTTTTCGTTATACGTGGGAATAATAACAATACTGTCTGACATAATCCACTGTTTAATTGAAAAATGAGAATTGAGAATTGAAAATGAGAAGATCCTGCTCATTTCAATTGACAACCCAAGCGCGAAGGTAGATATTTTCATTGGTTTTAGGAAGATTATTGTAACATTTTCCGTAATTTTGCGCATATATAATTATCAATTTTCAATTCATCCGTTGGAGGTACAAGATTTACTAAAACAATATGCCGCCCATCCGCAAGTGGCGGCATTAAATACCCTGTTAAAAAACAAAACGTCCCGCAATATATTTCTGAAAGGACTGAACGGTTCAGGGGCCGCAATGACAATAGCTTCTCTTTTTTCAAAAAGAAGAGGAAGTTATGTGTGTGTGTTGAATGACCTAGAGGATGCCGGCTACTTTTATCACGATCTGGTGCAACTCACAGGAGGTGACGGAATCTATTTCTTTCCTTCTGCTTACCGACGTGCTATCAAGTACGGACATGTGGATCCAGCCAACGAAATCCTGCGGACAGAAGTTCTCAGCACGCTGCAGGATCCGACTGCTCCCTTCATCATTGTCACCTATCCGGAAGCATTGGCGGAGAAAGTAATTTCACGGGAGGTCTTGAAAGAAAACACGCTGAAGATCAGTGTCGGCGAAAGGTTGGACAATATGTTTGTTTCTGACGTACTGGACGAATACGGCTTCGAGCAGGTAGATTATGTTTATGAACCAGGGCAGTATGCAATGCGCGGCAGTATCTTAGATGTGTTCTCGTTCTCGTATGAATTTCCCTATCGTATCGACTTCTTTGGAAACGAGGTAGAGACGATCCGTTCGTTCGATGTGGAAACACAGCTATCCAAAGAAAAACTGGACAGCATCTATATCGTGCCCGAAATGACAAAAGGAAACCGGACCAACTCATCCTTACTAGATTCATTGCCATCCGAGACACTGCTCGCTAGCAAAGACATGGCATGGGTAAAAGAACGTATCGGCAGTATCTGGAATGAAGAACCAATCATCGGGGACGAAGAATCGTTTGCCAACATCGAGCAACTGCGGGCCAAATTAATTACCGGAGAGGATTTTCTACATGCGGCACTTGGTTTCTGCCGGCTCCATTTTGGTACGCGGCCTATGGAAGTAGCCGATGCCACCCTGACTTTCTCAATGGAAGCACAACCGATTTATCATAAAAATTTCGATTTGGTAAGCGAGTCTTTCCATAAATATTTAGAAGACGGCTATACATTATATATACTGAGCGATGTAGAAAAGCAAGCAACCCGTATCAGGGCCATTTTTGAGGATCGGGGAGACGACATACCTTTTACCTCCGTCAACAAGACCATTCATGAAGGTTTTGCCGATGAGACCTTGCGTGTCTGCCTTTTCACGGATCACCAGTTGTTCGACCGCTTTCATAAATTCAACTTGAAAAGCGATAAAGCAAGAAGTGGAAAACTCTCTCTGTCGTTGAAGGAGTTGAACCAATTCACGACCGGCGATTATATCGTACATATCGATCATGGTGTCGGACAATTCGGCGGGCTAGTCCGTACGGAAGTAAACGGAAAAATGCAGGAAGCCATCAGGCTGATCTACCAGAACAACGACATTATATTCGTCAGCATTCACTCTCTCCATAAGCTATCCAAGTATAAAGGCAAGGACAGTGGGGAACCGCCCAAGCTGAGTAAACTCGGAACAGGGGCCTGGGAGAAGATGAAAGAACGCACCAAGTCAAAAGTAAAAGATATCGCCCGCGATTTGATTCTCCTCTACTCCAAACGAAAACAGGAAAAAGGTTTCGCTTACAGCCCAGACAGTTTCATGCAGCACGAACTGGAAGCCAGCTTTATCTACGAAGATACCCCTGACCAAATGAAAGCAACAGCCGATGTCAAAGCCGATATGGAGAACGACCGTCCGATGGACCGACTGATTTGCGGAGATGTAGGCTTCGGGAAAACGGAGGTAGCCATTCGTGCCGCTTTCAAAGCCGTTTCGGACAACAAGCAAGTTGCCGTGCTGGTCCCGACTACAGTATTAGCATTCCAGCACTATCAAACATTTTCCGAACGGTTGAAAGATTTTCCCTGCCGAATCGAATATATCAGCCGGGCACGTACGGCGAAAGAGATAAGGGAAACTTTGAAAGACTTGAAAGAAGGAAATATCAACATTATCATCGGCACCCATCGAATCGTCGGAAAAGATGTCACATTCAAAGATCTCGGTCTGCTGATTATCGACGAGGAACAGAAATTCGGCGTATCCGTCAAAGAGAAGCTACGCCAGCTGAAAGCCAACGTCGACACGCTCACCATGACCGCCACTCCGATTCCTCGTACCCTGCAATTCTCGTTGATGGGAGCCCGTGACTTGTCGAGCATCACGACTCCCCCACCCAACCGCTATCCGGTTCAAACAGAGGTAGAACGTTTTAACCCGGACATCATCCGAGAAGCCATCAATTTCGAGATGAGCCGTAACGGACAGGTTTTTTTCATCAACAATCGCATCCAAAATATTTATGAAATGGAAGCGCTTGTCAAACGTGAAGTGCCGGATGCCCGTATCGCTGTCGGTCACGGGCAGATGGAACCGGAGAAGCTGGAAAAGATCATTCTGGATTTCGTCAATTACGAATACGATGTACTGATCGCCACGAGCATTGTGGAGAGTGGCATCGACGTACCGAATGCAAATACGATCATCATCAATAATGCACAACAGTTCGGATTGTCCGATCTGCATCAACTACGCGGTCGTGTCGGGCGAAGTAACCGGAAAGCCTTCTGTTATCTCCTCTCTCCACCCTTGTCAAGTCTTACGCAGGAAGCACGCCGCCGTCTGCAGGCGATCGAGAATTTTTCAGAGTTGGGAAGCGGCATCCATATCGCCATGCAGGACCTTGACATCCGGGGTGCCGGTAATATGTTAGGTGCCGAACAAAGCGGTTTCATCGCCGACTTGGGCTACGAAACGTACCAGAAAATCCTGGAAGAAGCCGTTGACGAACTGAAAGCGGAAGAATTTGCCGACCTGTATTCCAACGCTACCGAAAATCGCCCCGACACCGGTAGCGAATATGTCCGTGAAACCTATATCGAAAGCGATTTGGAACTGATGTTCCCTCCGACCTACATCCCGAATGACTCCGAACGTGTCTCCCTCTATCGTGAACTGGACAAGATGGAGGAAGAGCGTGATATACTTGCTTTTACCGAGCGTCTGAAAGACCGTTTCGGAAAAGTGCCGAAAGAAGGGAAAGAACTGATCCGTGTCGTTCGCCTTCGCCGTATGGCAAAGACGTTAGGTATGGAAAAAGTAATTCTGAAAAAAGGACAGATGAGCATTTTTCTCGTCACTAATCCCGAAAGTCCTTACTACGAAAGCGAGGCCTTCGACAAGCTGCTCGGCTTCATCCAAAAGCATCCACGCGAATGCACGCTTCGCGAACAGAACGGAAAACGCAGTATCGTGATCAAGAATGTACCAACGGTAGAGGTGGCTTGTAATTACCTGGATGAAATCGGGAAAGTACAAATACAAAAATAAATAATATGAAGAAGACAATTATAGACCTTTTCGAAAATTCGGTAAAACAATATCCCGACAATCCCTTCCTGTGGGAAAAAACCAGGGATGCCTTCGAACCGACCACTTATAAAGAAGTTCAGCAACAAGTCTACGCTGCCGGTGCCGGACTGATAGCTCTCGGAGTGAAGAAGGGCGACAATATGGCGCTCCTTTCGGAAGGCCGTAATGCTTGGATCATCGGCGAACTGGCCATGTTCTATGCCGGCGCGACCAACGTCCCGCTTTCCATCAAGCTCGAAGAAGCGAACGACCTGCTGTTCCGTCTTGTGCATGCCGATGTGAAATATATCCTGGTTTCCGGCAACCAACTCAAAAAGATACGGGCTATCATGGATAAATTGCCTTTAGTCGAAAAAATAATTGTGATAGACGAACTGCCGGAATATAAAGAAAAAGAAATATCCTGGTCCGAAGTATTCCGGATGGGGAAAGAATATCTGGCATCTCATTCTCTGGAAGACTTCCTTGCTGTTGGACAATCCTTACAGAATAACGACTATGCGACGATTACCTATACCTCAGGCACGACGGCCGACCCGAAAGGTGTCATCCTGACGCACCGTAACTATACGGCGAACGTGGAGCAAGCCCTATCTTGTGTCGATATCGACGATACATGGCGCACATTAATAATCCTCCCACTCGACCATTGTTTCGCGCATGTGGTCGGTTTCTATATCTTCATGTCGAAAGGAGCATCCGTAGCAACAGTACAAGTCGGACGGACAGGGCTGGAAACATTAAAGAACATTCCGGTCAACATCAAAGAGTTCAAGCCCTACTTGATCCTGAGCGTCCCGGCACTGGCCAAGAATTTCAAAAAGAATATCGAACAAGGTATCCGTGCCCAGGGCAAGAATATAACCCGTTTGTTCGACTTTGCCCTCAAAGTAGCTTACATCTATAACGGAGACGGCAGAGAAGACAAGGGACGTGGTGTCCGATTCCTGCTGAAACCGCTCGTGAGCCTGTTCGACCACATGCTTTTCACGAAAGTCCGTGAAAACTTCGGCGGACAATTGAAGTTTTTCATCGGCGGTGGCGCACTGCTCGATAAAGACTTGCAAAAGTTCTACTACGCAATCGGACTTCCTATGTACCAAGGGTACGGACTAAGCGAAGCGACTCCCGTAATTTCCACCAACGGCCCGCACCGGCATACCTTCGGCAGCAGCGGTATGTTGGTCCGTCCGCTCGACCTGAAAATATGCGATGCCGACGGAAAAGAACTCCCGGCAGGCGAAAAAGGAGAGATCGTCATACGGGGCGAGAATGTGATGGCCGGCTACTGGAAGAACCCGGTATCAACTGCCGAAACCGTACGCGACGGGTGGCTCTACACTGGGGATATGGGATATATGGGGCATGACGGTCTGCTCTACGTCCTCGGACGTTTCAAAAGTCTGCTGATCGGTAGTGACGGGGAAAAATACAGTCCGGAAGGGATCGAGGAGGCACTCGTCGAACATTCTTCCTGCATCGACCAGCTGATCCTGTATAACAACCAGAGTCCCTATACCGTTGCCCTCGTCGTCCCTAACAAAGACCGGCTGAAAAAGCATCTGGCACATCAGCATCTTGATCTTTCATCCGATAAAGGACGCGAAGAGGCAATCCGGATCATCCAATCCCAGATAGACCGTTTCCGCAAGGGAGGCGACCTGTCCGCCCTTTTCCCCGATCGCTGGCTGCCTGCAGCTTTTGCTATCCTGCCGGAGCCTTTCACCGAACAGAACGGCATGGTCAACAGCACGATGAAGATCGTCCGCGGGAAAATAGAAAAAGCATATGCCTCTCGCATCGACCATCTCTACACACCGGAAGGAAAGAACCCGGTTAATGAAGAGAATAAAAAGGCATTAAATTGCTGAAAACACAAATTGCCATATCACTCCATTAAACTAAATAATTATTTATACTAAACACCTATGTTTTGAAAAGAGGATAGAATTATTAAAACGGAACCTCATTATTGCCGGGAGCCAAGAAATCGGTACCGGCCGGTGGTATGGGCGGCATTGTTTCCATCGGGCCTGAACTATTCATATTAGAGGAGAACTCGCGAACCGGAACATCTTCGTCCACATTCATGAACTTGGCGAACTCGCTCTTGAAACGAAGACGTACATCTCCGACCGCACCGTTACGATGCTTGGCGATAATAATCTCCGCCAGACCGATCAAGGAATTACCACGTTCGTCTTCCGTTATCTTATAATATTCAGGACGGTGGATAAAACAAACCATATCCGCATCCTGTTCGATAGCACCGGATTCACGCAAGTCGGCCAACTGCGGGCGTTTTCCTTCCGCTCCTTGACGTGCCTCGACACCACGGTTCAACTGAGACAAGGCAATGATCGGAATGTTCAGTTCCTTCGCCAATCCTTTCAACGACCGTGAAATAGTACTTACTTCCTGTTCACGGCTGCCGAAGCTCATACCGCTTGCATTCATCAACTGAAGGTAGTCGATAATGATGATCTTAATACCATGCTCACGCACCAGACGACGAGCCTTCGTACGCAGTTCGAATACCGAAAGACTCGGCGTATCGTCTACATAAATCGGTGCATCATACAATTCTTTTATCTTAAAGTCCAACTGTTCCCATTCATAGTTTTCCAAACGCCCGCTCTTGATCTTCTCGCCCGGAATCTCACATACGTTCACGATCAGACGGTTGACAAGCTGGACGTTACTCATTTCAAGAGAGAACAGAGCCACCGGCGTGTTATGGTTTACCGCCATATTCTTAGCCATCGAAAGGACAAAAGCCGTCTTACCCATCGCAGGACGGGCGGCAATGATGATAAGATCGGAATTTTGCCATCCGGACGTCATTTTGTCCAATCCTTCGAAACCGGTGCGCAGACCGCTCAACCCTTCTTTTTGATTGGCAGCCTTCTCAAGCATAACCATCGCTTCCTTGATGACAGGATTGATCTGGGTAACATCTTTCTTCACATTGCGCTGAGAAATCTCAAAGAGCTTTCCTTCCGCTTCCTGCATAAGGTCTTCCACATCGATCGACTCATCAAAAGCCTTGCCCTGTATCATAGCAGTGAAGGAGATCAACTCACGCGCCAGATATTTTTGGGCGATGATACGGGCATGATATTCGATATGGGCACTACTGGCCACCTTGCTGGTCAGCTGGGAAATATAGAACGGGCCACCTACCTCTTCCAATTCGCCTCGCTTCTTCAGTTGCTCAGTGACGGTCAACATATCCACCGGACGTTGGCTGATCGCCAGATCTACGATAGCTGCATAAATTTTCTCATGTGCCTTCTCATAGAAACTCTCCGGTTTCAATATTTCACTAACGATGGAGTAAGCATCCTTTTCAAGCATCAGAGCACCTAACACCGCCTCTTCCAACTCGCGGGCTTGTGGTTGCAAACGTCCCATATCGGGTACTACAACCTGTTTCTGCCTCCCTTTTCCTCCTGTATTTTTTCCTCTTTCTGCCATTTGTTCTAATTGTTATCGGGCATCAAATGTACTACTTTTTATCCGGTTCTCCGAACCTTGCAAAAGAGAAATACGATACTCCTTTGGAGTTTGCCGGGTTATACTTTCAAATTGCTTGATAAAGTATGGAACATTACCATAGCCTGATTCGTAGGCTATTTGAGAGACACTCAAATTAGAATACGACAATAATATACAAGCATGTTCAACCCTCTTTTCCCTATCTAAATGTCAAAAGAACAGATCACATCGATTTGCCGAATCGGGAAGCATCCACCGCTTCATGTTGCTTTTTCTTATAACCGCCGAACTTCCAGACAAAAGAAACCGTTACACAACGTTGGTCGTCCAGTTTCCAGAGGCGGCTGTATTGGCCGGACTGGTTGATTTCCATCGTATGAGGCATATTGCTACGGAAGATGTTGTTACATTTCAGAATCAGAGTAGCACGATCGTCGGCAAACTGCCATTTCAATGCAGAAGACACATCATAGAGATGACCGAGATCATAGATTCCCTGCACGGCTCCGGTAACGAAATAGCCATTCAAATCCAGCTTCAAATTCGGACGAGACTTGGAAAGGGTAAACGTATTATCCATCTTGAACTGCCCGGTGTATTTCTCATTATGGAAAGACAGATCATGAAAATGGTCCAACTTCTCCTGCATACGCTGACCGGACAAAGTCACTTGGCTGTTCCAGAACTCGCCGACCCGGAAAGGAACGATCACCCCTACACCGAATTGCAACTGGTAGTCCATGTTCTCATACCGGAAAACGTTTTTCAGTTCCGAGGTATTCTGATAAGGCAACTGGGCGAAATAATCGGGCACATAGTCACAAAAAGCCAGAATCGTATATTTCTGCTTCAGGATATAAATCAACTGCCCGCTATAAGAACGGTAAGGCTTCAGGGAAGGATTGCCCAAGATAACGGAATAAGAGTTGATCGGGCTTTCCTGCGGCGTCACATCCCAATAGGACGGATAGGTTTTGTCGCTGCTTATGTCCAATTGGATGATGTGCATCGGATTGACCGTATAGCTGAGTGTCGCATTCGGGAATAAGGTCCAATCATTCCAAAGTGTGGATTTCATCCCGTTAGAGGTATAATCCGATTTAAAGTATTCAACTTTCAGAGAAGCTGTTGCAGAGAAATGCGAACCGAAATCCTTGGACACCTCCAAGAAGGCATTTCCACTATACTCTTTCTGGCGGTTATTTTCAAGTTCATCAAGAGCCGATTCATAGCCGTTACCTTTATTATATAGATAATCGATATAAGTCTTCGAAGAGGTGAAACCGCCGTGGACACCGTAATTCAGTGCCCACCCGGTTTCAAAAGTGTGGCTATGGTTAATAAATAGTGCTCCTTGTGAAATATCCTGCTTGGAATTATTCTGCATATCCGTCACTGTCGTTTCATGGCTTTGATCGACAAATGTCTGGAAGCCGGGTGAATGATAACGCGTAAAATCCGCACCCGCCATCAGTCCGGAGTTACCGTCATATTGAATACGGACATTGTGCAACGCACTGTTTCCCTCTATGTATGTACGGCTCAGGCGTTCTTCCACCGGCTGTCCGGATTTCAATGCCTGGAAGGTTGTAACGGCCGTCCGCTCAAGATCGGATTTGCCGGCCGTAAGATAGTAGGCGGCAGAGAGCCTGTCGTCATTTTTGAAAGTATAGTCCATACCTAAACGCATCGTTCCATCTATGCCGCTCCGGGTGCCACGTCCCGATTGGTTGACCTCCGTTACCTGATCTTTCAGGGTATGGAGGGCCTGGATCTCCTCTCCCATATAGTTCCGTCCCTTAGCCCCATTGGCTAAGAAATCTATATTGAAACGGGATGTGGAGTAAAGCAAGTTGCCATGGACTTTCCCCTCCGCATAATGGCGCTGCAAATAATCGACACCGGTTTCTCCTTGCAAAGTATTCCTTTCGACAGTTTCCTTATCTAATACGACATTGATCATAGCTCCTTTGATATTATACTTGGCTGGTGCATTATACATGATCTCTACGTTACATACCCGCGAAGCAGGAATTGTCTTCAGCAAACCGACTAACTGATCGACCGACATCGTGGTCAACTGCCCATTGATCACAATGCTCGGACTACCGGCTCCCAACAGTTGGACAGCATCGTCCGTACTGATCACACCGGGTATCTGTTTCACCACCTCGAACGCATTACTGACCGCCTTATCTTTCATCAATTGGGGCACGTCGTATCTCAAAGCGCCGTTTTCCACTTTGACCTGCGGACGTTCGGCTTTTACCACAACGCCTTCCAGTTCATAATCTTTTTCAGTCAGGCTTATCGTACCGGCATCAGCAGTCGAGATTTTTTTACAAACCGGCTCGTACAGCAGATGCTGGAACAACAAACGATAGTTCGGACCGGCTTCCTTGTTCAACATGAATGCCCCGAGACTATCCGTAACGACTGCATCTATATAAGTAGAATCCAATGTTTGCAACACGACAGCCACCCCGTCTACCGGTCGTTCTTCTTTATCGACCACTTTTCCATGAATCCAGTTCTGCGCTTGTAACATCCCATTACCGGCAGTAAGTAAAACCAGAGAGTAATAAAGTATTCGTTTCATTTTCATTCGTTTTTTTATCAACACTGCAAAGGAAAAGACTTCAAAGGAGAAACTATGTTATCACTCGCTTACGGAGTGTTATTTAGTATTATCGCCGAGATAAGGAGCAATAAGACCGGTAGCTTATCCGATTACCGACCCCGTTTTGTCAGCCAAACTGAGGGAAACAGGAAAATGCGATAAACCTCAACTTCCGGAGAGTCTAATTATTCTAATATACTAAGAGCCTGTTTAAATTTTGCATTTGTTGGTTGTGAGAGTTGTATTGAGGATGT
>OGMF01003860.1_pt1 | contig 10813 bp, 11 predicted proteins | sample 1572921 | NCBI WGS metagenome assembly OGMF01 (sample SAMEA2581919, study PRJEB24529) | metagenome | biome: Human gut stool | place: China | collected 2011
GTTTTCTAATCGTGCACGCTCGGGTGCCAATCCCCCGAAAGGGTTCCGCTCGAATAAGGCTATTTATGGCAAAGGCTACGTTACAGTTATTGGAATTTGATGTCATTCCCTTCGTCAATACTTAAAAAATACCCCCACAGCGCCGCTACCCCGACCGCCCACCCCTCATGGTCAAAGGCGGTTTAGTGGTAGCAAGGACAATGCGGACAAAGACACTCTATAATGTTACGCGCAATGAAATCTTGTTTCGCAAGGTGAAATCCGACGATTTGGATGAAATCTCACTTCGTGAGGTTGCGGTCAATCAAGTAGCGGTGTCAACTGTGCTTAAGCGGCAGGTGAGCTTCTCAATAGAAAACAAGTAAAAGACGGATGCTTCGTTTTGTAGTTTTCGTAATACTACCCGAAATTTTAGGAAAGGGGTACGGGGAAAACACCTTTTGCAAAAAGGGTTTTCACCGTAAAATCCCCCCCCTAAAAAACAACTTAAAATAATCAAAAAAATGGATATTAAACAATTACTGCGGGACAGAGGTTTCCGCTTCAACAAACAGTTCGGACAAAACTTTTTGACCGACGAAAATTTACTTAACGACATCTGCGCGGACGCAGGCATTGACGGCGGCACGGTGGTGGAAGTCGGCGCAGGCGCAGGCACTCTTACCCGCGCGTTGAGCCGTCATGCGGGCAAGGTGATTGCCTTCGAAATCGACCGCAACCTTGAACCTGTACTTGCCGTAACGCTTGCAGACTGTCCCAACGTAAGGGTGGAAATCGGTGACATCATGCGTTACAAAATGTATATGTTTACCCCACCGCTGCTGATGGAATTTGTCGAGCATAGCAGCCTTGTGACGTCGCTGACGCTGACTATCCAGAAGGAAGTTGCCGATCGCCTGTCCGCGCGCCCATGCACCAAGGATTACGGCGCGATTACCGTTGCCGTGGACGCCGTTGCAAACGTCACAACAACAAGAGTGTTGCCGCGCACGCTGTTTTACCCTGCGCCCAACGTTGACAGCGCGGTGGTGCGTATCGACATCGACCGAACCAAGTACGACATTGCCGACCATGCGCTGTTTCGTCGCACCGTCAAGGCAGCGTTTGCCATGCGTCGCAAAACGCTTGTCAACAATCTTATGGTTGGTTTTTCGCTGTCGCGCGCCGACGCCGAAAATGTACTTGCCCGAGCCGACCTTGCCGTAGGTTGCCGCGGTGAGGAACTTTCGACCGAACAGTTTGTCGCGCTGTACAAGGTACTTGCCGAGGTTACGCAAAAGTAATGATGTGACGGTTAATTAGTCTGACAGCCTTATTTGGTTGAAAAGGCTTGCATTGTGTGATATAATTACTGAACTGATTTCACATCGATTTTGTAGGTTGACAAAAATGACATTCAAACCCGATTATACAAAAAAATACGCGCTGGCGGTTTCCGGCGGAGTGGACAGCATGTGTATGTTGCACATGTTCGCTTCGTTTGCGCCGCGTCCCGATTTTTTTGTAGTGACGGTCAACCACGGTATCAGGGCAGAAGCCGCAAACGATTGCGAGTTTGTCGCGGGATACTGCGCAAAACTCGGCGTGCCGTGCAAGGTCGAGACGGTTGACGTACCGATCTATGCCGGGCAAAACAAACTGTCTGAAGAAACCGCCGCGCGCATTTTGCGTTACAAGGTGCTTGATGACGCCGATGCGGATTTTGTGTGCCTCGCCCATCAGATGACCGACCAGGCCGAAACGGTGCTTATGCATATTTTCCGCGGAAGCGGGGCGGCAGGCGCGGAAGGTATGCGCAGTGTAAACGGACGTTACTTGCGACCATTGCTTGACATGACGAGAAGCGACATCGAGCATTACGCGTTTGTTCACGATGTGCCTTTTGTAAACGACTGTACCAATCAGAACACCGATTACACACGCAATTATGTGCGGCGCATTGTTATGCCAAGCATTGAAACGGTGTTTCCTCGGGTGGAACGAAGCATAGCGCGCTTTGCCGAAAATATTGCAGCGGATAACGATTTTTTGAATGATCTTGCCGATATTTCCGACGTTGAGTTTGTCGACGGGGGCGCAAAAATACCGATCACGTTGCTACGGCAGCCACAGCCGATTGCAACGCGCGTACTGCGCAAGACGTTTGCACGACTGGGCATATTTGCAGATGTGGAATACGTGCACGTCAAGGCATTGCTTGCGCTCAGCAAAAACAACGGCGGAAAGAAGCGTGACCTCAGCAACGGTTTCGTTGCCTACAACGATTACACATACATTACGCTCGAACGTACCAACAACAGCAATTTAGAAACCGGAAGTGGTACGTTTAACAACATTAAGCGTGACGAAAACGATACCGAAAGCGAGTTTTGCGTACCGTTTGTTCCGGGAAAAATACAAACGCCGTATGGCTGCATTATCGTAAGTGAAACCCCGATTGACGGTGCGCTTACAGTGGACAAAAACAAAATTCCGTCGCAGGCAGTAGTGCGTTTTGCCAAAAGCGGCGACATGTTTACAAAATTCGGCGGCGGTACAAAGCTGCTGAGAAAATATCTTATTGACAAAAAAATTCCGCAACGGAAACGTGCGCGATTGCCCCTTGTGGCAATAGGCAGTGACGTTCTCGCCGTGTGCGGTGTGGAAATTTCCGACAAAGTTCGGGTGTGCGACAATTCGCAAAAAATGTACATTAAGTTTTGGGAGGACTAAAAATGCGGCACGACAACATGATTAAGGAAGTACTGTTTGACAAACAGCAGATCGCCGACAGAGTTGCGGCGGTTGGCAGACAAATCAGCAAGGATTACGCAGGCAAGGATTTGCTTGTCATAGGTGTGCTTAAGGGCGCGTGGGTGTATCTTGCCGACCTTGTGCGTCACATCGACAACAATGTGGAAGTGGATTTTATGTCGGTAAGCAGTTACAACGGCGGCACGGTAAGTAGCGGCAGTCTGACGGTGGTAAAGGATCTCAGCGTGGATTGCAAAGGGCGTCACGTGCTGATTGTTGAGGACATTGTGGACACGGGCATTACGCTGTCACGTCTTAAGGATATGCTGCTGTCGCGCGGTGCGGCAAGCGTGGAGATTTCTACGTTGCTCAGTAAGCCTGCACGCCGCAAAATCGACGTAGACGTGAAGTATATTGGTTTCGAAATTCCCGACAAGTTTGTAGTCGGCTATGGTCTGGACTTCGACGAACGTTACCGCGGTCTTGACGACGTGTGCGTACTTGACGAAAAAGCATATATGTGATTTTTTTGTCGGCGTTCTGGGCGACGCGGCGGAAAGGCTGTTTCCGACTTGCACGAAATTTATGTGTGAAACGGTGACTTGAAAAATAAAATAAAAGGGACTGCCGCAGGTGAAGTGTTCTGAAACGTTTTGCGTTTCGATTACACGGCACTGCGACGGTCCTTTGCTTTTAATAAATTGTTTGCAAAAATTTGATACGTATAGGGTTAATTTCGCCATCTCCAAGATGGTTAGTGATGGCGAATGGAAACCCTACGTTTGGCAAACGTTCACAAGAAAAAATTAAAAAGGATATCCCATTGATTGTTTGCGATGCCGTACGGAAAAGTGGCGTAATTACTTGTCAAAAGGCTTTTTCGGCATATGAAGCTCGTCGGTGTTTACGCCTTCCAGTTTAAGCAGTTCTATTTTTAGTTCCAATCCACCTGCGTAACCCGTAAGATTGCCGTTTGCGCCCATTACCCTGTGGCAAGGGACTATTACGGAAATCGGGTTGTGACCGACCGCACCGCCGACCGCCTGCGCCGATACGCGTTTGCCTGTCTGCAGCTGCAACTTTTTTGCAATATCCCCGTAAGTTATTGTCTGACCGTAGGGAATTTGTTGCAAAATTTGCCATACGTATAAGCGAAACGGTGAACTTCCGACCGGATTAAGGGGCAAGGAAAAGTCGGGACAATCTCCGCCGAAGTAGACGTCCAGCCAGTGCTTTGCCTGACGGAAGATAAACAAATCGCCGGTAAAAGCGGTGTGCTGCGGCATGTGCGCTTCGTAGTGTTTCTGCGCCTCGAACCACGCGCCGACAAGGTTTGTGCCGTCGCTTGCGAGGGTCATTCGTCCGAGCGGCGAAGAGTAAAAAGTGGTGTAAAACATGGTTGTGTCCTTTTCTTTGATATATTTGATTATAGCGGCGTTTGCGACAAAAATCAAGTTTTATGTTTAATTTGGACGTCACTGATATTTTTTGCAGTCAATGTTTCGGCTAATCATTTGTTGAACGGCACTTGCCGTACTTACTTAAAATTTGTTTGACACCGCCTGTAAAACTTGCTATAATAAATTCAATTAGTGGTTCTTTACCGCTGCAGAAGTCGTGTGCGCGGCAAACGCAGAGAAAATACCAACAAAATTTAATACGGAAGTGTATCGAAGCGGTCACAACGAGGCGGTCTTGAAAACCGTTTGGGTGCAAGCCCACGGGGGTTCGAATCCCTCCACTTCCGCCAGTTCCGCGCACCCGTCAAAGGTTGCGCAACCAAAAAAAAGGCTTGACAAAGACAGTCATGCCTTTTTTTGTTTGTTGCTTTACCCGACGGGATACGCTGCACGTCTACAGCTTCGGGAAGACGAAATGATGTAGCGTTCCGTTTCACTACACTTACCGCCGAAAGGCTCGTCGGACGAATCCCTCCACTTCCGCCAAAGACGGCTCGGCATGGGGACGCACAAGAAAAGGTTTGACAAAGGCAGTCAAGCCTTTTTCTTATGCTCCTTTGGCCTTTGCCGTCATTTGCTACAGCTTCGGGAAGACGAAATGACGTAGCGTTTCGTTTCACTACACTTACCGCCGAAAGGCTCGTCGGACGAATTCCTTCGCTTCCATCAGTTATTAAAAATACGAACACCGGTTTTTTTATGGTGTTCGTATTTTTATACAATGTTTAAGCACCCGCCAAAGAGCCATTTGTTTTTTTTTTTTTCGTTGAAAATTAAAGGCAAAACAATCTGTTTGTTTGTACAAAAAAAAACAATACACAAAATAGTGACGTTTCTTTCTGTCTACGGTCGGTTGTGCTTTGCATTTTTAGACTGAATGTGGTATAATGCAAGTAGTATAATTGAAATTGAGGTTATGGAAAGAATACGAGCATAACAGAGATGGTTATACAAATGCTAAAGCTGAGCTTGTAAAACGATATACTGAGAAGGCTAACTTGTTATACAGCACCGGTACTAATAGATACCAACCTAACGTCCAGCCTGGATTCTACTTGGTGATGAGAAATGATTATTAACAAAAACGAATATTTAATTTGTCCTTGTAAAGTTTCATCCATACCATACTGGAAAGCAATGTCTATAACCGTACCCGATGGTATGTGTATTGTACACCAAGACAATTTCAACATAATAGAATATCAACATTACATTGACGAGCCATATTTTCGCTTAATACATAGCCTTCAAGACTTGTCTATTCAAGTGCTTCCACAAGGATATTCGCTTTGTAACGCCACTTTGAAGGACTTTTCAGAGCACATCAATAGCTGCTATAACGGAGTCGGTGTAACAGAAGCCGACCTCCGAGACTATACAGCTCGTCCAGTATATGATTCTGCTTTATGGTTGGCAATTAAGGATAACCAAACCGATGAAGTGGTTGCAACAGGAATTGCTGAGCTTGACAAAGAGATTGGTGAGGGCGTTTTAGAGTGGATTCAAGTATCTGAACAACATCGTGGATATGGATTGGGCAAATATGTTGTTTCAGAGTTGTTATGGAGAATGAAAGAAAGAGCTACGTTCGTTACTGTATCCGGTCAATGTAATAACCCTACCAATCCAGAGGCGTTGTATCGCAAATGTGGATTTACTGGCTCTGATGTATGGCACGTTTTGAGAAAGCGGTAAACATCATTGAAACCAAACAAATTAGAGCTAACACTTTTTGTGAATACTAATTTCTCTTATTCTATTATAGTTCATAATGCCACCCATTATTGCAAGGCAGACATACTATGGTATAATTTAAGCGTATTAGAAAGCACATCCTCACAAATATGGGGATGTGTCTTTTCTTTTCTCGTTTATCCATAAAAGCAGTATTGCTTTTGTATGCCATACCAACCTATTATCAATAAGAATTTGAACAATTTAACTTAACCCTTATTACAACAAACTAAATCTAAGTGCTAATTTTTACATTGACGTTCCGCCTGAACCGGCGGTGTTGTTTCTTTGTTCCATGCGAGATTTGAATTCAAGATACTCAAAGTATTCATCAAGCGTTTCAAATCCAAGTCGTTTCATTTCTTCTTTTGCTTTTCTAAACTCGGAAACATTTTCCGACGGCAATTCAGGAAACACCTTTTCAATAGGTTCGTATTTTTTATACAATGTTTAAGTCTCCGCCGAAGTGCTATTCCTATGATTTGTCTATGATTTGGTTCAAATTCGCTGTTTATGGGTAATACTTATACGCTTATTTATGCTATAATAACATCATCAAAAAAAGGAGTATTTTTATGGATGTGAAGAAAATCGGTGTGTTTTTAGCCGAATTACGAAAAGACAGAAATTTAACTCAGGACGAATTGGGTGAAAAAATCGGCGTAACAAACAAAACCGTATCGCGTTGGGAAAACGGCAATTATTTGCCGCCTGTTGAAATACTGCAAATTCTAAGCAAATTATATAATGTGAGTATAAACGAAATACTCTCGGGTGAGCGTTTGAATGAAAAGCGATATAAAGAAAATGCCGAAGAATATATAGTTGCGGACTTGAAGAAAAAACGAAAAGAGGCAAAAAAAAGAATTACGGTTTCCTTTGTTGTAGCCGTTATTACAATACTTGCAGGTGTTTCGATCCTTCTTTTAAGTGCTTTGCTTTCCGCGCCTGTTTGGTTAAGAATTATTTGCATTGTTGTGTCGGCTATAGTTATAATTCTCGGCATAGGTGTTTGTTGCGTTTTGACTGTTGATGCGGGTGTTTACGAATGTCCGAATTGTGGAGAAAAGTTCGTTCCGTCTATGAAAGATTTTATTTTTGGAACGCACACTTTTACAAAAAGAAAATTGAGGTGTCCCAAATGCGGGAAAAAAAGTTTTTGCAGAAAGAGGTTGAGCTGAATTTCTTTTAAACCGCCGAAAGGCTAGTCGGACGAATCCCTTCGCTTCCGCCACAAGCGAGCTGTACGCACCCTAATGAAAAGTCAGAGTGCGTGTTTTTCTTTTCAGTCGAATACTTCGGCATAAAAGTCGATTTAGACGGCAAAAAGAAGAAACAGCCAGGCGTTCAAGCGAAAGTGTACTCCAAAAGTTATTAGTTTCTGTATGACTTTTGTGGCGCGTTTCAATCGCTCGGTTTTTCCTGTGCTCAAAAACAGGTGATTATTATGAAAAATCGTATAACGGGCTTTTTTTCAGTAGACATTGAAATAAATGAAAATAGGCTGAATTAAGTCACTCGTAAATTTGTGCTTGTTTGAATTGAACTCAGGTTTGTTTTGTGATATAATGAAAGCGAGTTTGGAAAATACAACTACACTGCAAAATCCTTTTATGGACAGTCGGATATTTTGCAGCAAGGAGAATCGATGACTGAATGGCTCAAATACTTTTTCGGCAATTTCTTCAACAAAAAGTACGCCGACCAAAGCGCAAACCGAAGTTACGGCAACTGTCTGCTGGCGTTTTTGTTGGCAATGTTGTTGCTTCTGGTGACATTTTCGTCGGCAACTACGATTGCGTTTCCGTCGCATTACAACAAGTCGGGCGAGTTTCACGCCTACTACCACGGATTATTTGACGGCGACAATGCGCTGTCGCTAAGTCTGAACGGCGGTGTGATGTCGGCAAGCATCGGCGACAAAGCAGCCGACACTGTGCAGATCAATAAGATCGGAAGAGCGTCGTGAGGGAAGAGTGTAGATCTCGGTGGTCGCCGTATGACAGGAGAATGTATTCCGACGGCAAGTACAACCTTATTGTCGACACTCGCGACATCACAAATCTGTACAACGATTGCACGGTTGAGTTTACAAATACCAAAAATGCCGATGACGTGTTGACATACGAAGAGTACAAGGCGTTGTCGTCCACCGACGTAGGCAACTACAGCGCAACCCTTAAAATGAGCGAGAACGCCCTTGAATTTACTGCGGAAAAGATTGCGGATTACGCCGATTTCGTTGCGGCAAACGGCGACGAAAAGGCAAAAGCGAGTCTTGCAGAACTCAAACAGAACGACGTTGTGCCCGCGGAAAAATATGCCGACATGTACAAACTGTACTACTCTACAAAGTATGGCGGTTTCGGGACATCTTTCAGCAGGGCACCAACAATGCGCAATTACTACATTTTGACCTACCTTGCAAGCGACGGAAAAGGCGGCAGCCGCTACGAAAACTACGTGATTATTTTGCGCGACATTGCGTTCTTTGACTGGCGCACGAATGACGGACTGCTTGTGAGCGTGACGGGGTACTACAACGGCGACGGTATGCAGATTGACGGCAAAAACATCGAAAACGCCGACAAACTGGTGACGAGCCTGTACAAAGCCAACACGAATGCGGTGTGGATAAACTATTTCCTTAACATCGGGCGCACGGCGTTGCTGCTTGCAATATGCTGGGTTGTAATTGCAATACTCGTGACCGTTGTCGGTTTTGTGGCAAAAAGCGACGCTCTAGGCGGTTTCGGGAGACAGTTTAAGACGATTGGCGGCTTTTGGCTTGGCGCGTTGATTCCGTCGGTTGTGTTTATTGTAATCGCGGCGTTTTTTATGTCGCAAACAAGCACCTTCTACATCGGTATGGGGCTTATGCTTGCAACAGTGGCGGTGCGCAGTATAGTGCATTACGCCGCAGTCCTGATTGAGGAACATAAACGAAAACTTGCAGGCGAGATCGACGAACAGAGCAGCGACGGCGTGGAAGAATAATAAATAGATTAAAAATCAGGCAGGTGAAATTATGGTAAAACATATCATTTTGTGGAAACTCAAGGATGAGTACACGGCAGAACAAAAGGAAAGCATCAAGAACGACATCAAAAAAGGTCTTGAAGGGCTTGCCGGACAAATCGACGGACTTGTCGACATCAGGGTTGAAGTTTGCGGACTCGGTTCGTCGACGGTTGACCTTATGCTGGACAGTACGTTTGCAGACGAAAACGCACTTAAATGCTACTCGGTACATCCAAGGCACGTTGCCGTTGCCGATACGTACGTTCGCCCTTTTGCGGCGGTGCGCAGTTGTTTCGATTACGAAATTTAACGGATTTTGTCAAAGAAAAACGATTAGTATTTTGTCTGCAAAGATGTCTTTTAATGCGGCTTTTATATGCGTGTTGAGTTTTCTCGTTGGTAACGATTGAATATTTTCTGCATTTAGCATATTTTTGCATGCGTAAAAAGCGGTCGGATTATGTCCGACCGCTTTTACTTTGTCTTTGCTTATTATTTTTACTTGTTATTTTACTTTTACTTGTTATTTTACGCTTACTTGCCGCTTTGCTTTTGTTTGGCTTTTACAGCAATTCTGCGATTTTTGCCGTCATTTGTTCGTTTGTTATGCCCAGCGACTTCAACAGTTCGTTGGGATCGTAACGGTCATAAAATACCTTAATAAGCCCGTAAGTGAGCACTTTAACATCGGTTGTTGCGTAGTGGGTAGCAATTTTCTGTCCCAGTCCGCCGTCAAGAATGCCGTCTTCCAGGGTAACTACTACTTTGCAATCTTTTGCTATCTCGTCAAGCGTTGCGGCGTCAATGGTGCTTGCGTTACGTGCGTCGGCAAGCGTAGGCGTAAAGCCGAGCGACTTTTCGATGTATTCCGCAAGCGACTGTCCCTTTGCGTAAAAATCGCCGAGCGTAATTACGGCTACTTTTTCGCCGTGTTGCGTTACGTTGTATTTTGTAGGGTCGTAGGGCTGCTGTGTCGTGCCGTCGGTTACCGCATTGCCCGGCATAAGTATGATTACGGGACGGTTCGCCTTGTCAAGCGACCAGTCCAGCATGGACACGAGTTCCGCGCGGTTGGAAGGCGCAAGCACGGTGAGATTTGGTATGTTGGAAAAAGTCGAAATGCCGAAAATCCCGAGGTGCGTAACGTCGGTCAGCCCGTCAAAGTTGGCGTAGTTAAGCAATATCGTCACCGCGTTGCCGTTTATGCACAAGTCCTGCGACAGTTGGTCGTAGGCGCGTTGCATAAAGGTGGTGTTGGTAATAATCAGCGGGTTTGCCCCGCCCTTTGCCAGTCCGCTTGCCATGGCTACCGCTTGTTCCTCGGCAATGCCGACGTCGACAAACTTGCTGCCGAGTTTTGCACGCAGGTCGGGCGTAAAGCCGAAGCTGCCCGGCATATTGGGCGTTACAAGAACAAATTTGTCATCAGTTTCGGCGCGGCGCATTATGTACTCACGTGCAACGGAAGTGTACGTGACAGGCGGCACAGACACTGTCGGCAGCCCCGTGTTGCGATTGAAAGGCACGGTCCAGTGCCATGCTTCTTTGTTTTGCTCGGCAAGTGCAAAGCCCTTGCCCTTGGTAGTGTTGATGTGTACGACAACGGGGTGTTTGATGTCCTTGACGGAACGGAAAACCTTAATGAGAGACGCAATGTCGTTGCCGTTGTCCTCGTAGACGTAGTCCAGCCCGAATGCCTTGAAAATGTTGTTTGCGCTTGCGCCCTTGCTTGCGCGAAGGTCGGCAAGGCTTTTGTACAGTCCGCCGTGTGTTTCGGAAATGGACTGCTGGTTGTCGTTTACAACGATGATTAGGTTGCCGTTTATTTCCGAAACACAAGATCGGAAGAGCGTCGTGTAGGGAAA
>OGMF01003862.1_pt1 | contig 10804 bp, 8 predicted proteins | sample 1572921 | NCBI WGS metagenome assembly OGMF01 (sample SAMEA2581919, study PRJEB24529) | metagenome | biome: Human gut stool | place: China | collected 2011
ATCACGCTCCAAAGACAACCTTCTGAATCCACCCGCAACACATTTATCAATCCGTCAGTCAAGGGACCTTTCTCTATAGACCTAGGATAAATATGCTCAAGCAATTGCCAGTTTTCATCATATACAATAATGCCATGTTGGCGAGTGCCTACGTAATATTTCCCACCAGCCTGCACAAATGCAGAATATCGATATTCCTCCGGAGCGTCTTGCAGAACCACAAGAGTATCTTTCTCCATATCATATCTGAATATTTTCTTTTCCGTATAGGCTACAAAGCTCCCTCGCTTATCAACTCCAATCCCAACCCAACGACTACTTTGGTTCTTGCCATACAGGAAACTTTTTACTTGCTGAGTAGAATATTTCATCCTGTCCAAACCGTTTTCATGCAATATCCATAAATTCTTATCCCTGTCCTGAATGATACGGCGTATTTTATTACCTCCAAGAGTGGGTTGGGTATTGGTACTGAAAATATCGATACGCTGTCCATCATAACGGTTTAAACCATTATCACTTCCCAACCAGATAAAACCATCCTTATCCTGATATATGGATTGCACATAATTATGAGAAAGTCCGTCTTCGGTAGTCAAATGTTCGAAGAACAATTTGTCAGTCAAAAGCTGGGCACTTCCACTCGACCAACAAAAAAAGAATAATATCAATAATATATATCGGCTAAACATGCTGCAAATATACCTTTTATTCCTTAATGACACAAATCCGGGAGTTTCTGAGACATGTCGTAAAGTCCTAAAATTCATTGCATTCTAACTTTGCAGCAACAATAAAGAAAATAATATTAACCCTAATAAAGTAAATACCATGAAATCTCAAGTAACACTCAAAACAATCGCTAAAGCACTAAATCTTTCTACTTCCACTGTATCCAGAGCTTTGGCAGACCAGTGGGATGTAAATTCGCAGACAAAAGAAATCGTAATGGAATTGGCCACCAAATTAAACTATAAGCCCAATATCATGGCAGTGAAACTTAAACAATGCCATAAGAATAATACGGAAGTCAGTAAACAACCTAAAATTACCATCAAAGAAATGGCACGCCAACTCAATCTGGCACCATCTACCATATCACGCGCATTAGCCAATAAAAAAGATATTAGCCTGAACACCAGAAAGGCTGTACAGGCTTTAGCTAAGAAGCTACATTATCGTCCAAATCCTATCGCTATCATCTTAAAACAACAACATACTAAACGTGCATCAGCATAATCTCATATTAATGCGAATCAAGAGTTGAAATTGATTCATAACCTGTCAAAAATGAACTAAATGCAATAGCTACCCCCGTTCTTAGGCATTACTATACTTTTCCCTTCCAACGGTTAGCCTTCTCAATCCAAACGCTTATTCTTTCCACCATGGTGGAAAGAATAAGTGCCTACTACAATTTTCCTTAACCGTCGCAGCGAAAAGGGATAAAAGTGGCGATGCGGCGGCTTAACCTCTGAAGCTTAATATTATTTATGCGGATCAGGAGTTGGATTGTGTTCATATCCGCTCGATAATAAAATCAGAGGATGGGAGAATAAGTCACCGGATGACTGAAACTCCATTTCAAATATTTTACAGTGAATAAAACGGCATATTCCGGATTTAAATCAAACGAAACTACTTTTTTTCGCGGAAGACAATCGTTCCATCAACGACAAATCTGACAAAAAGCACGTGAAAACGCCCTCCACACCCTGATAAACAGTCTGCAAATCATTCATTTTAGATTGAAATACCCACCACTTGAAAAAACTTTCAGATTGCGAGAAAAATAATTTGAGATTGAAAAAAACACCGATCAACGGGAAAGGAAAATGCCCCTACATTTGCAATATCGAAAGAAAGAGATAAACAAAACAAATTATAGAGTTACAAACAAACAAAACCAAAGTATCATCAGAAAGAAAGAATTGCTACAGGAAGATCAGTACTTATCAGATAAGACACTTCCAAATTTACAGACCTCTCAGATGTTGAATAGTTCCACATTATTATATATAATGTAATAATGCTCCTCTCAAAAAAAAGTCTATAAATGTACTACTTTAAAAGTACAACAACCCCAAAAGTATTATCAATTTTTAAAATTAAAAGAATATGAAATTAAGAAGTTTATTTTTAGCAAGTTTAGCTGCATTGGCAATGGTTTCTTGCAGCAATGAGAATGATCCTGCCATTGATGGTGGTGAAGCAAATGTAGAGAAAAAAGCCCTTTTAGAATTGGGATTTGCTTTCCCTAAGACTACAGAAACAAGAGCAACAACTGAAGCAGGACTTGCTACTGAGTATGAGTTTAAAAAAATAGCTATCATCATGGATTATACAGCTGCCATTGATGAGAGTGGTGCTACAAGAGTTGTAGAAATACTGGATCGTGATGCTTTCAGTCCAATCAACTCGGTGGTAGGCAGTAATAATGTTGTTATTTACACCAAACAAGCTATTAAAGTGGCAGCCGGTACAGCTACTATCCGCGCAATTGTCAATCTGATAAAACGGCTGCTGAACTTAAAGCTATAGCATCATATGCAGATATGAAATTAGAGCCTACATATACAGCACTGAATACCTTGACAGCAACTGGCATGCCCGCAGCTGACGATAATTTCATGATGACAAATGCTACGGCAGGAATATCCCAAGAGTTCAAAGAAAACACAACTACCAATGTCCGGATTCCGGTGACCCGTGTAGTTGCCAAATTAATGGAAACAAGTACCAAAACAGTATTTACAGAAATACCGACAGATTTGACATCTGCTACAGAAGAACAAATTGAGAGCCTAAATATTGAATTGAAAAAAGCTACTTATGTTAATCTGGCAAAGACATCCAGTGTATTCCCTGCTGCTGATCCGATAGCTACAACCTGGTTAAATGAATATCAATATCCTGGAGATTGGACTAGTCTGCAAAACAGCAACGGCAATTTCGACTATATGACTCTGACAGGTAACAATATCCACTATTGTTTTGAAAATGGACAGTCAACTCCTACAGGTATCATCTATGAAGCAGAAGCCACTTGGAATGGTGAAGCAGCCCAAACTTTCTACATTGCGGCAGGTAAATTATATCTGACTTATGCCGCATTGTCTGCTGCTTTCAGCAAATGTCCGGCAGAAGGTTCAAGCGCCAAAGCTTTCCATGACGCACTTATCAGAAAATACGAAAACGGCAAATGCTACTATTACAAAGCAATCAATACCACGACCGAAACAGCAGCTGTTCCTGAAATCCGTCGTAACAACGTTTACAAAATAAGTGTATCCAGCGTTTTGAAAATCGGTAATCCGACCATCATCATCGAAGATGACGAAACACTTATGAACCTAAGCATTGCAGTTGATCCATGGACTGTCAACGATAATGCATTTGAACTTGATTAACCCTCTATAAAACCCTAACCATAAGACAGAAGAGGGGGAGTCCCCTCCCCCTCTTCTGTTTTTCTCTCAAAGAATTATCAAACAAAACATCATCACCCCAAAGCTTAAAAGACAGAAAGCATGAAACGAATATTCACTCACATACAGAAATCAGCAAAAGGCATACTGCTACTCACAGTATTGGCTGGTGCAATGGCATCCTGCGACTCGATCCTGGATTTTGATAAAGGCGATTGCAGCATCGAATACCGTGTTAAATTCAAGTATGACTACAACATGGAGAAAGTGGACGCTTTCGCACAAGAAGTAAAGACCGTAACGCTTTATGCTTTCGACAAAGACGGAAACTTCATTTACCAGAAAACCGAACAAGGTGAGCGCCTTGCCACAGGAGAATACACCATGCAGGTAGACATGGAACCCGGCGATTATGAACTCGTCACATGGGCAGGGCTGGATGACCAGTCATTCGCCGTTCCCTTGCTAACAGAAGGCGTATCCAAACGTGAAGATCTCACCGTACTGACCAGACGTAATATCGACAGCCGAGCCACAGGTGAAGAAGGAGACTATATTGTGAAGCGCAACCTGCCCTCCCTGTTTCATGGAAGAGTAGAAAAGCAAGCATTCACCCGCTCCATACAAAAGATGGTTACCACCATCGATCTGGTTAAGAATACCAATAACATACGCGTTGTCATAGCCCAAGTCAACCGCAACCCGGACCAACCCGTGACGCGTGCCATTAATAAAGAAAGATTCTCATATGCCATTTACGATGACAATGGCTATATGAACTACGATAACTCCCTGCTGGAAGACAACCTGCTGACTTACCTCCCGTTTGTCACCGAAGACTCCAGCATCAAAACCCGTGCTTTTGGCGACGAAAACGCCGAATATCCGGCAGCCATTGCCGAAATAAGCGTAGCGCGCCTACTTGAAACGCAAACTCCACAACTGGAGATTATCGACCAGGAAACAGGCAAGCAACTGCTTCCCAGCAACTCACTCATCGGATACCTGGGGCTCCTGAAAGAGCAGGATTTCATAGACATGCCTCTTCAGGAATACCTTGACCGCGAAGACAGCTTCAAAATGATCTTCTTTGTTGATGAAAATCTGACGATGATAAACACCGTGATTGAAATCAACAACTGGATTGTACAAATCAATGATATCGAACTCTAAAAACGGACAAACAATGAAAAAATGGTTATACATATTAGCAGCTATCTTCTTCCAGATACAATTCGTATCTTGCATGGATGAGCAACTGGTTGACGGTTCTTCGGAAAGCGACATGACCAGCCTGAAAATAGTACTCGATATCCCGGTAGAGAACGCACAGTCGCGCGGCCTTGTTTACGGTCCGGACGAAGAAGCAAGCGAAAAGGAAAGTGAGATAAACGATATATACGCCATCGCTTTCGATAGCGACAACAAATGTGTCGACAAGTTCCGCACCACTTATTCATCCGGGACACTCAGTGCAACAATCGACCTCGCGAAAACGGAAGCGGACAAACCACTCACCGTAATGGTACTTACCAACCTGAAAAATCTGGAAAACGGGAATAGTTTAGTCAGCGCACTGGACGGCATGATAGGCAAGACTAAAGAGCAAGTGCTGAAAGAATTGAAATATACCTTCTCCCAAGCATGGAACATTACCGAACGCCAACTTCCGATGTGGGGCGAAACAAGCATCACTCCAATAAAAAATAAAATTGTGAACGGTAATGTTACATTGTATCGTGCCGTATCCAAAATCAATGTAACGGTAAATAAAGGCCAGGGAGTACATGCCGACGATGGTACGGATATATTCAAGCTAAAGAGTGTACGTGTATATTATGCACGCACCAGTGGCTTGGCAGGTTCACTTCATGCGCCTGTTACCAATGAGGAAGGCGGTTCGCCGACAATCATCACACCTTCTATGCCCGCCGACGTAGGCTATATGCCAAGATACAAGAATAATGATGGAGTTACATCCAATGGAATCTTATTCGAAAACACTTCCGGCAATGATTATGCCCTTGAAAACCAAATATATGTCCCCGAAGTAGAACAGCCGGGCGAACAGCCGATGTGTCTGGTAGTAGGTGGTTATTATCTGGGCAGCAGTGAAGAAACTTTCTATCGTGTAGACTTCAAGGCAGGCAACAAAGGCGATACTTATTATGATGCCCTCCGCAATCATATCTATAACTTCGACATCACAGGCGTAAAACGTCCGGGAACCGACGATCACGACCCGGCACTGGATCATGTGGTAGTGGGTATGGACGTGACCATCACAGAGTGGACTACAGAATATATGCGCGGCATCGGCGGACAATATACACTGGAAGTACAGGCAGGCGGCTATATATTGGATGCAAACAACAATGACGGGAACAAGTTATGGGTAAAAACAACCTATTATAACGGTTGGAAAATCGAGGAAGGCTCTCAGGATGGCAACTGGTACACAGTTACAAAAGCCGCTGAGGGTGACGGTGTAGTCATTACTGCCCAAAAGAACGAAAGCGGCCAGCGCCACGGCCATTTCACCATCACTTCCGGCAACCTGAAGAAAGTAATCACGGTACGCCAGAGAGGTAGGGGGACGGCAAACTGCTACATTGTATCAGATGATGGCCACAATATGTTGCAAGACTTAGTAGTGAACGTAAAAGGAAACGGTGAAGAAGGCTTGATAGCAGATGGCGAACGCCTGGATGAGCAAGAGTATAATATAGATCCTGCCGATGTGAAAATCATTTGGGAAACAGCCGAAGGTTTAGTCACATTAGAAAAGAATCCGGACGGAACAGCCATAATAAACAATGGCATTGCAAAATTCAGAATTGATTTAAGTAAACAAAATAGCGACATAGCAGTTAGCAATCAGAAAGATCTAAAGGGAGGCAATGCCTTGGTAGGTGCATTTGATAAAAAAGGTAAACTCTTATGGTCATGGCACTTATGGGTATGTCCCGATTTGGATACAGATGGAGATGGCTTCATTGAGGTTAAAGAAGATCCAAATGCCCAGGATGAGATTGGAGCAGGAAATCACCTCCAAGAATGGAGTACCGGCTATACTTTTATGGACCGCAATCTGGGAGCCCTCAGTAACAAGCCGGGATTGGCTTCACTCGGACTGCTCTATCAATGGGGACGTAAAGACCCGTTCATAGGAGTAGGTAAAATTGAAGAAGGTGCAAAGCCAATGGAGACATTTTATCTTGAGGGTTTCCAATGGAGTAGCAAATCTACAATGAGCGTAGAAGATGCCCGACTGGCTCCGACTACTTTATGTGGTAATAAACTGACAGGTGCGGACTACGCCCTCTTATGGGGAACCGGTAAAGGTTTTTCTTCTGATGGTGAAAGAGATGCGGGAAATAAGACTATATACGATCCGTGTCCAGTAGGTTACCGTGTGCCGCCAGTAGGTTCGGTGGTATTCAAATCGGGTCGCTCCAGTAGTGAAAATACGAACTGGGATTATAATAACAGGTATTGGCCAAACAATGAAGACTACATCTACGACTACTACGTACCGAATTACATAAAGCCTGAAAATACAGATTCTTATGGTTTTTGGGTTAGCCTGGCAGGTACCGGCAGACCGGAAGTTACATCATATTATACAAAGGATTATTGGGGTTTTTTAGTACCTAATGAAGTAAACGACATCGCAGTAGCCGGTGCTACATGGCTACCCATATCAGGAGTATATGATGGGAACGTGACTGGGTTTGCTGACGTTGATGGTCAGTGTAGTGTAACGGTCAATAGCATTGTATGGACTAACTCATCAATAAATAATGGACAACGTCCGGGCGCCTTATTCCTACACGGTGCAGAAGATACAAACAGAACCGGAGGAAGTAGCGGAGACGGACGTCACATACACAGGTTAATAGAAAATGATAATAACTTGTATGCAAAAGCAAGCCATGCCGGTTCTGTGCGTTGCATCAGAGATACAAAATCGAGCATAAAGAATTCTATAAAGGTTCCGGAGACTATTACATTGGGAGCAAATGAAGGTTCTATAGTTACAGCAACCTTAGTTTCTATCACAGAAACCTGGGAAGTTGTAGATCCGGGAGCATCCTGGTTCACGATGACGCCGGATGAAGGTGGAACAGGTAGTGCGCAAGAAATTACATTCAGAGCAACGGAAAATAATACAGGTGAACAACGTGAAGCCACGTTGACAATCAAATTTAGTGATAATACAAAAAGAAGCATCAAGGTGATTCAAAAAGGTATATCACATATAGTATCAAAAAATAGCTTGACGTTTGCAGGATATCGCAGCAATAATAATCGTCCTTCCTACCAAACAGTTAATGTTACAAGCAATGATCGTTGGAAGGCAAGTACAGATAAGGAGTGGCTGAAAATAGCACGCAATAATAGTAGCTATACTCAGAATATAAACTGGCTCGATCCAAGTAATAGAACATTATATGTCAGATTAGAGAGAAATGATAGTGGAGCGACGCGTACAGGTACAATCACTGTAACCACAGCGGCTGGTAGAACCGAGACAATAACCGTAACCCAAAGGACAAACAAAGAATAATAAATGAAACAAACTAAAATCATAAAATTATGAAGCATATACATCACATATTATACTGTCTGTTACTCATTGCAGGATTAAGTTCCTGCATAGCAGACACGATACTTGGAGACCCGGATAATGGGCAGGTCAAGGCAGAGAACGCACAAGTGATGCTTAGTTTGTCTGTCCCCGATACCCAGTTACCGTCAGCCACACGTGCCCTTACTGATGACGCAGCTATCAGTTCCTTATACTTATTGGTATTCGAAAATGATGTGCTGACTGCCAAAACAGACATAACAAGTAAGTACCTGAACGCCAATAAAAGGAAGTTCTATGTTGCCATTAAAGAAAGCGAGAAACAGGTACGTTTGTCTCTTGTAGCTAATACAGACATACAATCGCCCATTGGAACTGCAAGAACAGAAACCTTGAAAAGCCTGACTTTTGACGATGCAAGCAGCCTGTTTAATATGCCTATGTACGGTGAAGCAGACGAAACGTTTGATGGCCTCAGCAGAGACAAGAGCTATGACGTAAGTGTCAGCCTGACCCGTGCCCTCGCCAAAATAGAAGTGCAATACAACTCTTCGCAAACAACAGAAGAGTTTGAATTTCTGGGTATCGAGATATTAAATACGAACGCGCAGGGGTATATAGCTACAGGCCAAGGTATTCTGCCACAAGAAGCCATCGAAAGCATTAAGATAGCACCTACCGGAGGACAAAAAGTTGTTTCTGCATACGTGGCGGAAACAACAAACAATGCCGCCAATAAAATTTCAGTTTTGATTCGTGGTAAATACTATGGCACAGAAGGTTACTATCGTCTGGATATGATAAAAGATAAAGAAGATACCGAAATCACCCAACTGGTGCGCAACTATAAATACGTATTTTCACTGCAAAACGTAAACTATGCGGGACGCACACGTAGCGCCGCCTTAGATGGTGAGCCTGACAATAAAGCATTTAAGGCCCAAATAATGACTCTCAGCGCAGATGAAAGCGATATTTTGGACATCACAACAGATGATCAGTTCTTTCTGGGAGTAAACTCATCCACCCTGCAATTGGAGGACAACGGGAATATCTGCTTTGCAAAGCTAAAAATCCTGACCAACAATTACAATGAAGGATGGAAAATTGTGGATGCCCCCTCAGGTGTCACGTTCAGTCCAGGCATTACAGGCGGTAATGCTGCCTCGGATGAAACCAGAGAAGTGTCAACCGTATGGGTTTATATAGATACGGACAACGTTGTGGAAGACTTCAACTTCTACATCACCAGTGGGAAAATCAGAAAAACGATTACTGTAAAACTACCCAAACCATAAGCAAGAATTATTCACATAAAACGATATAATCATGGAAATGCACGACATCTTATCCCGCGAATCGGAAAATACACAGGATGTGTATCTTTACGAAGTAGGAGGCCGTTGGTACGCCTACGGACGTTCCGCCCAGCTCGTCAAGCAATTGCAAAAAGGAGTGGTAAAAATGAGACAGTTTGTAAACAGCACTTGTGGCAGCATAATCGACCAGGTGGAAGTAGACTTCAAAGCAGCTATAGAGAAGTGTACAATCATTCTCTGTTCCGACTCAGAGATGGTATTGAAATGTTAAAATAGACATTACTAACCAAAATATTAAGAATAGCAAAATCTTCTCTTAACCGGAAGATATTGTTTGTTTTGTTTGTATTCCTCACCCCACTTACGAATCGTCTGTGAAGATAATGGTAAGTGGGTGGGGGATTTCTTTACTCTTTATTTACTAAAAAATCCATTCACAATAAAACATTCTATCTTGTGATTTGCTTCAAATAAGAATAATCACTATTTTTGTGTTATTCTAAAACAGAGGGTTATGTCGAGTGAGGTAGTGAAACAAGAATTATTGGCGAAATTGAAGCAAGAACATTGCTTTTGGTCGTACAATGAAAACTCAATCAAGGATATTTCAGATGATATGCTGATTGAGAAAGCCTTGTTGCATCTTGATTTGGAAGAAATCAACCAATTGTTTCTGATTTATCCTTTCAAGAAAATCAAGCAAGTTTGGTTGGATTATCTTGTTCCCCAAGAGGAATATCTTTACACGCTGAATCGTTTCTTTGCTTGGTACTATTTCAAGGTAAAGAAACCAGATGCCTATATAAAGTCTATGGCCACTCGTCACCTTAATAAAATGTTCACATGAAAGGTTTAGCTCCACACACTGCAAGTCTTTGAAGCTGTTTCCAAATTAGATTGTATCAAGCCCTATCTTTTGGTGGGTGGCACCGCCCTATCTTTACAAATAGGCACTCGCCAAAGTGAGGATTTAGACTTTAGTCAGCGAGCCTGTGGAATATCTTAATAATTTACGATTGGCAGATGTGAAATCTATTGGTGCAATGAAGATGGAAGTCATGTTGCGCAGGAGTAATTTTCGCGATTACTACGACATTTATTCTATCCTAAAGTCTGGTGTACTTGTCAATGATTTAATTTCATTAGCTCTAACTTATTCTGGGCATAAGTTGAAATCTAAAAACCTATTAGCTATGCTCACCCATAGTTCCCGTTTCATAAGAGACTCCCATTTTGAACAGCTTGAACCTACTTATGCTGTAACTGCCCAAGAGATAGAAATTTATATAAAATCTTGTTTATTATAAATTGTTGCAACTTTTCCGTGAATGGGATTGTACCACTATTCAGGTAATTCATGTACCATATAGGTGCAAAAAAAATGGAGCTTTTCACAAAGCCCCATTTTTCAGTTTTCAATAGGTATTAGTTTTTTTTAAGGTAAAAAGATTGTTTTCAGGATAACG
>OGMF01003864.1_pt1 | contig 10802 bp, 8 predicted proteins | sample 1572921 | NCBI WGS metagenome assembly OGMF01 (sample SAMEA2581919, study PRJEB24529) | metagenome | biome: Human gut stool | place: China | collected 2011
GAAATCGTTGGGCTTATGGTCAGCTTAAACCGTATGGAAGTCGGACAGGGCGGTGTCAAGAGTGCGCTCGACGAGATCCATGAGAAGTATGGATTTGAGGGAAAGGCCATTGTTACCATGGAAGAAGTGGTAGAACATTTATATAATCGGGAATGTCAGGGCAGAATTGTAATTGATGACACGATCAGGAAAGCAATCGATGCCTACTATGAGCAGTATGGATGCAAATAAGCAAAAAGGTTGTAGGAAAGAGAGACGCATATGAGAAACCGGAGAAGACGTGGCTATAAATTTACAGAGAAAAAACATTCCAGACAGGGAATCCTGGCCACGATATTAGCACTTGCGCTTCTGGTATGGTATCTTGTGTTCCTGAAGCTTGCTTTTCAGGGAGGCGGTTCGCTGTCTGCTTATTATGGGAGCGCAGGAGTCGTTGCGATGATCGCAACATTTGTTGTTTTTGTCATCGCAGCCAAAAGTCTGCGGGAAGAAGATTCCTTCCAGTTGTTTCCGAGACTGGGACTAGGACTGACCCTTTTGGATATGGTATGCTGGATCGGAACCTATATCTGGGGATTTTTGAGCTAAAAATTATAAGAAGGAAACAAACTATGAGCTTTAGAGAGATCAATCACAAAAATAACGAGGAATACTGGGAACGGCTGGAACTTGTGATGGAGCGCATTGAGGCGGTCAGCGAGGAGGAGGCCTCCAGTGTGGAAGAACTGTACCGGGGATATTTCTTTGAAATGTCGGAACTGTTTCTGGTTTTGTATAAATTAGCAGAAGCGTCCCTGAGTGGAAAACTGGCAGAAATTTCCACGCTGGAAGGGAAAAAGATCAATCGCCGTCTGTATCTGGATGTGCAGGAAGATTATGCGGACAGTTATGCAAACCCGGCATATGCCGTCAGTAAGATGGGCTGGGAATACGGACCGCTGCTCTCGTCATTGGATGCCAGACTGCATGGAATTTATACCAGCTGTATGGAAGGAAATATCCGTTATCTGTGTATTTATGCGGAACTGTTTGTGGAAATTTACAACTGTTTTGAGGATGCACAGAATCTGAATGTGCACGAGATCAGAAAATGCATGTATTCTTTTATGCATGATTACACAGAAATTTTTAATGCGGATGCGATCTGCAGACTGATCGATCCGGAATATGATTATTTCACCCAGATCGTGATGGAAGCGGAGCTGGATCATCCGGCATATCTGTACCGTTATGGTCTGTATATCGGAAAAGATGAGACGGAGTCCGCACATTTTCTGCATTCCTTGACAAAGCAGCAGATGCAGGCAATGGCGGATACATTTACCGAAGGATACCGGATCGGATTTGAAACAACCGGAAAAGATATTTCTAAAAAGTCGGTAGTGGAGATCCGTTATCCGCTGGGATTCGAGCGGATGGTACGCGCCGCCGTACACAATTTTAAAAAGATCGGATTGCAGCCGGTGCTGCGTCCGTACTCTATTTCCCTGAACAAGCAGTTTACTTACGATCACAAAGAGGACCGCGGGCTGTGGCTGGATAAGGCACTCATCGAGCGGGGACTCGAAGTTGACCGTACTGTCTGGGAAAAACACCAAGCGATTGCTCCAAATTACGGAGGACCGGCAGTGATCGAAATTTTCGGGACAAAGCCGTTTTCGCCGGAGCAGAAAGAGGAGCGCGTTACCTATACCGACAAACAGAGGGAAATCGATGTGTATGAGCGCAGCGAGAAGAGCCAGCTTATCAATCATTACATTCACGGGGAGGAACGCAGTTTTACGATTATTGCTTACCCGGTTCCGTCCATCGGAGAAAAATACGAAGAAATCTTTGCGGAAACGGTGCATATCAATACGCTTGATTATATGCTTTACCGCAATATGCAGCAGAAGATCATTGATGTGCTGGATACGGCGGACCGTGTGCACATCAAAGGCTGTAACGGAAACCGCACGGATCTGTATGTAAAGATTCATCCGCTTTCCGATCCTGCCAAAGAGACCGCATTTGAAAACTGTGTGGCAGATGTCAATATTCCGGTCGGGGAAGTGTTCACATCTCCGGTATTGCAGAAAACAGAAGGAAAGCTGCACGTCACACAGGTCTATCTGGGGGAATTCCTTTTCAAGAATCTGGAACTGGATTTTGAAAACGGAAGAATTACAGCTTATTCCTGTACAAATTTTGATTCTGAGGATGAAAACCACAAGTATATAGAGGACAATATTCTGTTCCATCACAAAACACTTCCGATGGGAGAGTTTGCAATCGGAACAAATACCACCGCATACCGGATGGCACGGAAATATCAGATCGCGGATAAGCTTCCGATTCTGATTGCGGAAAAGACAGGTCCGCATTTTGCGGTCGGAGACACCTGTTACACGTACGATGAGGACAACATGACATACAATCCGGATGGAAAAGCGATCATCGCAAGGGACAATGAAATTTCGATCCGGCGCAAAGAAGATATTTCAAAAGCATATTTTAACTGTCATACCGATATTACGATTCCGTATGATGAGTTAGGAGCGATTACAGTAGTACGTGCAGATGGCACGATGACAGATATTATAAGAAACGGGCGGTTTGTTGTTCCGGGAACGGAACCGTTAAATGAGCCGCTGGATGCAATGGAACCATAAATTTTTTCACATATAGGAGGATATTTAAAATGGCACAAGTAGGAATTGTAATGGGCAGTGATTCAGATATGCCGATCATGGCAAAGGCAGCAGACATCTTAGACCAGCTGGGCGTCAGCTATGAGATGACGATCATTTCCGCACACCGTGAGCCGGATGTATTTTTTGAATATGCAAAGAGTGCGGAGGAAAAAGGATTTAAAGTGATTATCGCAGGTGCAGGTATGGCAGCACATCTGCCGGGCATGTGCGCAGCAATCTTCCCGATGCCGGTCATCGGAATCCCGATGCACACCACTTCTCTTGGCGGAAGAGATTCCCTGTACAGTATCGTGCAGATGCCGACCGGTATTCCGGTAGCAACCGTAGCAATCAACGGCGGAGCAAATGCCGGTATTCTTGCAGCAAAGATTCTTGCAACCAGTGATGCGGATTTACTTGCACGCCTGAAAGAGTATTCTAAAAACTTAAAAGAGCAGGTTGAGGCAAAGGATGCCAGATTGCAGGAAGTGGGATATAAGAACTACTAATTAGATTTATTAACATTTATGATTGGTAAAATCGAAAAATACCCGATATACTATAAGTGACAATAATAGATTAAAACACAGATATTAGGAGGAAAAATAAATGGATTACAAGAACGCGGGCGTAGATATCGAAGCAGGATATGAGTCAGTGGAACTGATGAAGAAGTTTGTAAAGGGAACCATGCGTCCGGAGGTATTAGGCGGACTTGGCGGATTTTCCGGTGCTTTTTCGCTGGATGCGATCAAGAATATGGAAGAGCCGGTTCTTTTATCCGGAACCGATGGATGCGGAACCAAGGTAAAACTGGCTTTCCTGATGGACAAGCATGATACGATCGGTATTGATGCCGTTGCAATGTGTGTCAACGATGTAGCCTGTGCCGGTGGGGAACCGTTATTTTTCCTGGATTATATTGCATGTGGAAAAAATTATCCGGAGAAAATTGCAACGATCGTAAGCGGTGTGGCAGAGGGTTGTAAGCAGTCCGGATGTGCACTGATCGGTGGAGAGACTGCAGAGCATCCGGGACTGATGCCGGAGGATGAGTATGATCTGGCCGGATTTACCGTAGGTGTGGTTGACAAGAAGGATATCATTACCGGAGAAGACGTAAAAGCCGGGGATGTGCTGATCGGTATGGCAAGTTCCGGTGTACATTCCAATGGATTTTCTCTCGTGCGCAAGATTTTCCGTATGGACAAAGAAACCTTAAATACATATATGGATGAGCTTGGAACAACGCTTGGCGAGGCTCTTCTTGCTCCGACCCGTATCTATGTAGGCGCATTGAAGTCTATCAAGAACGCTGGAGTACGTGTGAAAGCCTGCAGCCATATTACCGGTGGTGGTTTCTATGAGAATATTCCACGTATGCTTCCGGAAGGAAAGCATGCTGTAGTGGAAAAGAACAGCTACCCGGTTCCTCCAATCTTTACCCTTATGGCAAGAGAGGGAAATGTAGATGAGCATATGATGTACAATACTTACAACATGGGACTTGGAATGGTTCTTGCAGTCGATCCGGCAGACGTGGACAAGACGATGGAAGCAATCAAAGCAGCCGGAGATACTCCATATGTGGTTGGTAAGATCACAGACGGAGAGAAGGGTGTAACATTATGCTAAAAATCGCAGTATGTGTATCCGGCGGCGGAACCAATCTGCAGGCCATTATCGATGGAATTGAACAAAAAACAATCACAAATACAGAGATTGCGGTAGTGATCAGCAATAATCCGGGAGCATACGCTTTGGAACGTGCAAAAAAGCACGGAATTGAGGCAGTATGCATCAGCCCGAAGGAGTATGAGAGCCGTGCGGCATTTAATGAAGATTTTCTGCGCAGACTTGATGCGTATGAGGTGGATCTGGTTGTGCTGGCAGGATTCCTTGTCGTCATTCCGGAACAGATGATTGCAAAGTACAGAAACCGCATCATCAATATTCATCCGTCTTTAATTCCGTCTTTCTGTGGAACCGGATATTATGGGCTGAAAGTGCATGAAGGTGCACTTGCCCGCGGAGTCAAAGTCACAGGTGCCACCGTGCATTTTGTGGATGAGGGAACGGATACCGGTCCGATCATTCTGCAGAAAGCGGTAGAAGTGCAGGAGGGCGATACGCCGGAGATCCTGCAGCGCCGTGTCATGGAACAGGCAGAGTGGAAGATTATGCCACAGGCGATCGACCTGATCGCAAATGGAAAAGTGACAGTGACAGACAAAAAAGTACATATCAGTAAATAAAAAGCATCACAAACTAGGAGGAGAATCATGAAAGTTCTTGTAATTGGAAGCGGTGGACGTGAGCATGCAATCGTAACAAGTGTTGCCAGAAGTCCGAGAGTTGACAAAATATATTGTGCACCTGGAAATGCAGGAATTGCAGCTTTGGCAGAGTGTGTGCCGATCGGAGCCATGGAGTTTGACAAGCTCGTTGCATTTGCAAAGGAGAAATCCATTGATTTTACCATTGTTGGTATGGATGATCCGCTGGTTGGCGGAATCGTGGATGTCTTTGAGGCAGAGGGCTTAAAGGTATTCGGACCGCGCAAAAATGCAGCGATTCTGGAAGGATCGAAAGCATTCTCCAAGGATCTGATGAAAAAGTATCATATTCCGACGGCTGCTTACGAGAACTTTACCGATCCGGAAGAAGCTTTAAAATATCTTGAGACGGCAAAGATGCCAATCGTGTTAAAGGCAGACGGTCTGGCACTCGGAAAGGGTGTGCTGATCTGTAATACACTCGAAGAGGCAAAAGAAGGCGTGCGTACGATCATGGAAGATAAGAAATTCGGAAATGCTGGAAATACGATGGTAATCGAAGAATTTATGACCGGACGTGAAGTATCGGTTCTGACCTATGTGGACGGAAAGACCATCCGCATCATGTCTTCCGCACAGGATCACAAACGTGCCAAGGATGGAGATCAGGGACTGAATACCGGCGGTATGGGAAATTTCTCTCCAAGTCCGTTCTATACAAAAGAAGTAGATGAATTCTGTAAGAAGTATATTTATCAGCCAACTGTAGATGCTATGGCTGCGGAGGGAAGACCATTTACTGGAGTTATTTTCTTCGGACTGATGCTGACAGGGGAAGGACCAAAGGTTCTTGAGTACAATGCCCGTTTTGGAGATCCGGAGGCACAGGTCGTTCTTCCACGTATGAAAAATGATATCATTGATGTCATGGAAGCATGTGTCGATGGAAAACTTGACACGATTGATCTGCAGTTTGAGGACAATGCAGCTGTCTGTGTTGTACTTGCATCTGACGGATATCCGGTTTCCTATGAGAAAGGATTCCCAATCAGCGGACTTGAAAAGTTCGAGGGCAAGGATGATTACTTCTGTTTCCATGCAGGAACTGCATTCGATAAGGAAGGACGCATCGTAACAAACGGCGGACGTGTCCTTGGCATTACTGCAACCGGAAAAGATTTAAAAGAAGCAAGAAAGAAAGCCTATGAGGCAACCGAATGGGTGGATTTCGCAAATAAGTATATGCGCCATGATATCGGAAAGGCAATTGACGAGGCATAATGAAAAAAGGAATCATATTTGATATGGACGGAACACTCTGGGATTCCGCTGCGGAAGTGGCAGAGTCCTGGAATGAGACCGTAAAAAGAGCCGGCTACGACAGAAAACCGATTACTGTAAAGGACATCCAGTCAGTAATGGGAAAGACGATGGATGTGATCGCACGGATTCTGTTTCCGGATCTGGAAGAAGGCGAACGCCAGAAACTTCTGGCACAGTGTGGGGAAGAAGAAAATGATTATCTCCGGATACACGGAGCAACTCTCTACCCGGATATCCGCAGGACAATGGAACAGTTGAAGAAAAAATATCATCTGTATATTGTAAGCAACTGCCAGTCCGGATATATAGAGGCTTTTCTGGATTATTACAAACTGCACGATCTGATAGAGGATACTGAGTGCTACGGAAATAATGAAAAATCAAAAGGAGAGAATATCGCGTTACTGTACAGGCGGAATGCATTGGATGATGCGGTATATGTAGGTGATATTCAGGGAGATTACGATGCAAGCATGGATGCGGGGGTTAAATTTATTCATGCGGCATACGGGTTTGGTACAATAGAAGACAAGGTTCCTGAAATTCACAAATTCTGTGAAATGGAGAACGTGGCAGATCAGGTTCTGCAGTAGATAAGAGGTTACTATGCGGGAGCAGAAAGAACAGGAAAAGCAAAATGAACTTCTCAGGGTGGTTGCAGAGCAAAACCATGAGAGATTGATAGAATATGATGTAAAAGAAGACCGGGCAGTGGTTTATGCGATAGAAAATGACCGGTTCGAGGTCCTTTTTGATATCGAAGACTATGTAAAGAAGAACCATTATGGATCTGTTTTTATTGATCCGGAAGATAAAAAGGTATTTCGCAGAGCGATGCATGCATGCCTGCAAAAAGAAGGGACTGTTACGGTCGATGTCCGTTATTGCGAAAAAGAAAATCAACCGGAATGGTACCGTTTTTATCTGGTGAGTATTGCGGAAGAAGATGGAAAAACAGACCGTATGGTGGGGCGTTTTTGCTGTGTGCAGCAGGAGAAAGCCATCACGGAACGCATGCGGCGCCGGGCAGAGATTGATGTACTGACGAATGTGTATAACCATAAGGCATTTGAGGAATACTGTGCAAAAGAACTTGCGGAATGTACAACAAATGCCTTATTTGTCATGCTTGATATTGATGATTTTAAAATGATCAATGATACGCAGGGACATGCGGTAGGGGATATGGTCTTAAGCCAGACCGGAAGTATTTTAAGTGAAGTGACCGGTGACCGGGGAATTGTCGGCAGGCTTGGGGGAGATGAATTCGCGGTGTTTGCTTCCGGCTTTCAGAATTCTGTTGAAATGGAAGAATTTTGTGTCTCCCTGCGTGAAAATTTGAAAAAGATTATCTTTGATATGGAATATTCCGTATCTATCGGTGCTGCGAAACTGGACGGACGAAGAATCAGTTTTCCGGATTTTTATTATGAGGCAGACCGGGCAGTTTACGCGGCGAAAAGAGGCGGAAAAAACCGGATTGTTTTTTATGATCAGATCAAAGAAAATCAGGAGCCGGAAACGGCAGATCCGGTGGAACCGATTCTCGCACAAGGCAATGAAAAATCCATGTTAAGACAGCTCCGTACCTGTATGGAAGCGCTTGGAAGCGAGGGAATCGGAGATGCCCTTATGCAGACATTTGAAGCGCTGCGCCAGTATTTTGACGCGGACTGTGTTGTGCTTGCCTATGCAAAAGAGGGCGGTATCCGCTATGTGGAAGAGTGTCACAGGGATACGGCACAGATGATGGCAAGACTTGTGACCGAGGAAATTGAGTCAGGAGATGCAGAAGGAGTTATTCAGGAAATAGGACAACTCGGGGACGTGGTGATTCCGGATATCAAGTCGCTGAGAGAAAGTCATCCGGTGATCTATGAATATCTGGCAGAACTACGTGCATGGTCTGCAGCCGGGATTTCTTTGTATACCGGAGATCATCTGCTTGGAATTTTAATGGTTTTAAACCCACACAGACACCTCGAGGAGGCCGATGTTCTTTCCATGCTTGGCACGACACTGGCTGCGCGGATTGAACTTCGCAATCTTCAGGAACAGCAGGAATATGACCGCACACATGACAAACTGACAGGTCTCTGGAACCGGGAGGGATTGTCCGTTATGGCACGCACTGGTGCGGACAATATGTTTCGTTCACTTGGCGTAATCACGACCGATGTGATCCATCTGTCGGAGATTAATAAACAGTTTGGCTATATCAGCGGCAACCGCAGACTGATGGAAGTTGCGGAACTATTGAAATCCATGTTTCCCAATTACCGGATTTACCGGTATGATGAGGATGAGATGCTGATTTTGTGTATCAACATTAAACGGCAGGAAATGGAGCAGCAGGTGGAAAATCTGCAGAAAAGGCTTGCCGGACTTGGCTTTGGCGTGGCGATGGGATACAGCTGGAGTGCACATCCGCAGACACGCAGCCAGATTGCAGAGGCAGAGGTTCTTATGAGCAACGATAAGCTTAAGCTGATGCATGGCACAACCGTGATGAAGCGCATGGAGCAGAGCGTGATAGATGAGATCAACGATCTGATGGAGCGTGGAAGGTATCTGGTATATCTGCAGCCGAAAGTGGATATCCACACAGGGCGCACAGAGGGCGCGGAGGCACTGATCCGGCAGCTGGATGATGAATTGGGCATTGTGGGACCGGGGATGTTTATTCCGGTGCTGGAACATTACAATCTGGTGCATATGATTGACCTGTTTGTTCTGGATGAAGTATTTCGTTATCAGAAGGAACAGATCCGGGAAGGACATCGTACGGTGCCAATATCCGTGAATTTCTCGAAGATGACGATCATGTATCCGGAACTTATTGAAAAAGTAACGCAGATGGTTCAAAAATATGATATTCCGGTGGAACTGATCCATATTGAGGTAACGGAGACCGTGGGAGACATGGATCATGTTCTGATTGAAAATGTTGCAAACAGCCTCAAAGAACTCGGATTCAGACTGTCAATGGATGATTTCGGAAGTCATTATTCCAATCTTGCGGTACTGATCCAGTATGATTTTGATTCTGCAAAGATTGACCGGTCCATGGTAACCGAAATTACCAATAACCGCAAAAGCCGGATTCTCCTCGACTATATGACTTCCATGATCAATGATCTGGGAATTCACTGTATCGTCGAGGGAATCGAGACAAAAGAGCAGGTAGATATTTTAAAGAAAACAAAGGCAGAGATGATCCAGGGATTTTACTTTGGAAAACCTGTGCCAAAAGAAAAATTTTATGAAGCCTTTATCGCAGAGTAGTGGAGCATATCACACAAACGTCAGGCTGCTGCTGACGCAGAGTGCTCCGTATCCGCTCTGCGGATTGGGGTAGGAAACGGAAAATGGAAGCTGTCTGGTACCTCGGATCAGATATGCTTTCATTTTTTCGCCATATAGAAAGGGATCATTGTTCTGTAGAATGCCCCACTGCATGAGCAGTGCGCAGCTGCCGCTTACAAAAGGAGCAGCCATGGAGGTGCCGCTTCGGGATTCGTAACCGCCCCCGACAGCACAGCTGGTGATGTCGACACCGGGAGCGACCAGATCCGGTTTGACCTGTCTAGTATTCCAGGTATATCCTCTGCCGGAAAAAGGGGCGAGCGTATTGGTGGAAGAATCGTAGGCACCGACGGTAATGACATTTCCGGCGGTGGAAGGTATCGTGAGAGTGGTTTCCGTTGTCGGCGTGAGAAATTGTGTGGCAGTCCCGCGGATAGCGGCCGCCGGCATCCACAGATCAATAATTCCTTCGATGACAGACCGTGCTTCTGCGGTAAAAAACCAGACACCTCCCGAAATATAGTCCCGCCGCGGCAGCAGATCGATGGCAATTTCCTGATACAGACTATAAGGGGAGGGAAGTCCGTAGTACACCAGAATCTGTGTGGTGCCAAAGGAAAAGCGCCAGCTGCCGGGCTGATTGGGAATTTTAAATGAGGTTCCGAGTCCCGGAGGAGTCAGCTGAAAACGAATATCATCCCAATAATTTTTCCAGATCTGAATCGAAAGAGAAGATGATTGAGGTTTCTACCTCAGAGGCGTCTCTCTACCACAAAGGCGATAGCGTGATTGTGACTGCTTATTCGGCTGTAGGCTTCAGAGCCAGTTTCTATGGCTATCTCTTGCCGCTGATGCTGATGGTGATCGCTTTGGTGGGTGTACTGAAAGCTACTCACTCAGAGGGAGCCGCAGCGCTCTCGGCATTGGGCATTCTCATTCCATACTATGTGGTGCTCTACTTATTCAGAAACAAACTTAAAAACAAACTGAGCTTCTCTATAGAAATGTAGGGTGCGTGATGTGCTCCTGTGGTTTCTGCGATGAGCCTTTATTTTAAAACAAAGAAAATAACAAAACAAAACACAAAAAATTATGAATTTTATTTTGATTGCTGTCTTGGTTCTCGGAGCAATCGCGCTGATTGCAGCGCTGGTTCTCTTCGGAGTATCGAAGAAGTTTGCCGTCGAAGAAGACCCTCGCTTGGGCCAGGTAGGAGAGGTTCTGC
>OGMF01003866.1_pt1 | contig 10801 bp, 8 predicted proteins | sample 1572921 | NCBI WGS metagenome assembly OGMF01 (sample SAMEA2581919, study PRJEB24529) | metagenome | biome: Human gut stool | place: China | collected 2011
CCCCGCCTATACCTTCTGCGCCTCCGCGATCCCCTTCGGCGATCTGGGCGCGAAGATCGTCTGGGCCGACATCAACCCGGATACCTGGACCATCGACCCGGACGATATCGCCCGCAAGATCACGCCCAAAACGAAGGCTGTGGTCTGCGTGCACCTGCTCGGTATGCCGTGCGACATGAAAAAGATCGTCCCCATCGCAAGAGCGCACGGTCTGAAGGTCGTGGAGGACTGCGCGCAGGCGCTCGACTGCCGCATTGACGGCCAGCACGTCGGCACGTTCGGCGATTTCGGCTGCTTCAGCTTCCACTCCGCAAAGACCATGACGACGCTCGGCGAGGGCGGTATGTTCGTCTGCGCAGACGACGCGGACGCCGCTGCCGCGCCCGGCATCCGGCACAACGGCTGCTGCGCGTATCCGGCTGACCGTGAGCGCTACTGGTCCCCGGCCATGAGCTGCGTCGACAGCTTCCTGGACGACCGCTGGCCGCAGAACTTCTGCATCGGCGAAGCGCAGTGCGCGCTGGGCACGGAGGAGCTCAAGAGCGTCATCGCCAACAACAACACCCTGATCGAGCAGGACCGCAAGATCCGCGAAAAGCTTGCCGGTCTGCCTGAGATCTCCTTCTCCCGCTGCCCGGAAAACGGCCGCTATGTCGTGCACCAGTACATCATGCATTATGACGGCAGCGCCTGCGGCAAAACGCGCGATGATCTGCTCGATCTGATGACGAAAAAATACGGCATCCGCTGCATCGTGCAGTATTATCCGCTGTACCGCTACCCGCTGTTCCAGCGCAAGGGCTGCGGCGAGTTTGACTGCCCCGTGCTCGACAAGTGGTGGGACGGCTCGTTCTCCTTCCCGTGGTGGTGCGGCATGGACGACACTGTCATCGACACGCTGTGCTCCAGCCTGATCTCCGCCGTTGAAGAGCTGCGCGGCTGAGCGCCGGGAGGAAGCGGATTTGGCTGATTTTACAACGCTTCGCGGGATCGTCTGCCCCGTTGTTTCGCCCTGCACATCGAATGAGGGCGTCGATTACGACAGCCTGCAGAAAAATCTGGCGCGGCTGCTGCGCGCGCCCATCACCGGCTTTTATGTCTGCGGCGGCACCGGAGACGGCAGCCGTCTGACGTTCGCCGAGCGTTGCAGGACGGCGGAGCTGACCATCGCGCAGACAAGGGCCGCCGGACGCAGGACCATCGTCCATGTCGGCCAGACGCTTCAGCGGCACGCACTGGAGCTGGCGGAGCACGCGATGACGCTGGGCGCGGACGCGGTCGCGTCCGTCCCGCCGCAGGGCGGCTGGAGCGAAACGGTTGCGTATTACACCGCGCTGGCCGCGCAGGCGCCGGTCTTCATCTATTACATTCCCGGTCTGACGCACGTTTCGGCAGACTATGACCAGCTGCGGCAGCTGCTGGATCTGCCCGGCGTGGCCGGGATCAAGGTCAGCGACTGGAACATCTTCCTGATCCGCCGCATCAAGGCGGATTATCCGGAGAAGATCGTCTATACCGGCCTTGACGAAATGGTCGTTCCGGGCCTTCTCTACGGCGCGGACGGCTCCATCGGCACGTGGATCAATCTGCTGCCGGAGTTTTACTGCAAGCTCTGGACGCTTGCGCAGGCAGGCCGCTGCACGGAGCTGAACCGGCTGCAGACGGCCTATACGGAGTTTTTGCGCAAGGGCTGGCAGTTCGGCATTCTGAACGCATTTCAGGAGCTGATGCGCAGTCTCGGCTATGCGGAAAAATGCTTCCGCGCCCCCGCCGTCTGGCAGCCCGGCTCCATGCCGGAGCCGCTGCTGCAGGAGCTGCTGGCCGATCTGGACGGGCTGAACGCGCTTGCCGCGTCCATGTCCTGACGTCTCTACTTTCACTGGAGGAACCTGTTATGCAGTTTACAACTTTACCGGGAACCGGCATTTCCGTCTCCCGTCTGTGCCTCGGCACCATGACCTTCGGCAGCCCCGTCGCCGAGCCGGACGCGATCCGGCTGGTGCATGACGCGGCGGAGCTTGGCGTCAATTTCATCGACACGGCCAATATGTACGAGGGCTACAACCGCTTCGCAGGCTCTGCAGGCGGCGTGGCCGAGGAAATTGTCGGCAAGGCTGTCGCCGGACGGCGGACGGACTTCGTCGTCGCGACAAAGCTCGGCATGAAGGTCGGCGATACCCCTGTCGACGAAAACACCTCGCCCGAGGCCATCCGCGTCCAGCTGCGCCGCAGCCTGCGCCGGATGAACACCGATTATATCGACCTGTACTATCTGCACCGCTACGATCCCAACACTGCACCCGGCGAGATCGCCCGCGCCATCGGCGAGGAGCTGAAGGCCGGCACCATCCGGGCCTGGGGCGTGAGCAACTATTCTGCGGAGCAGCTTTCCGCGCTGCTTGCCGCAGCGCGCGAGGAAAATATCCCGCTGCCCAGTATGTGCCAGCCGCCGCTGAGCCTGCTCAACACCGGCGCGCTGGACGCGCTTCTGCCGCTGTGCGCGCAGGAGGGCATCGGCGTGATCCCCTATCAGGTGCTGCAGGGCGGCATTCTGACCGGAAAATATCACGCCGGACAGCAGCTGCCCGCAGGCAGCCGCGCAGCAGAAAAGCCCGACTGGATGAAGCCCATGACGGACGAGGTCTACGCGACGCTTGCGCGCGTGGAGGCCGAAGCGAAGGCCGCCGGGCAGAGCATGACGCAGTACGCCCTTGCCTGGGCGCTGCGGCAGCCCGTCGTCCGGTGTGTGCTGCTGGGCGTGAAGCGCCGGGCGCAGCTGGAAGAGGCTGCGGCGATCTTTTGACAGACAGGAGAAACAGATATGCAGCTGCACGGCTCTGAACTGAAAAAGGGCGTCGTCATTGAACGCGGCGCTTCCCCCTGGCAGATCTTCCAGCAAAACGAGCAGGGCTTCGCCGTTATCCGCCTTTCCGGCACGGCGCACCGCGTCCGGCAGAGCTTTGAGCTGCCGCTGGAATTCTCCGCCGTACCGGAGGGCTCGATCACCGTCAAGGCCCGCATCGCGCTGGAAAGCAGCGGCGAGAGCGTCTGCCCGTGGACCGTCTGCCGGACAGACGCGGACGGCCGCTGGTCGGTCACGTTTGACCGCGTTCCGGCGGGCGGACTGTACCGCGTAGAGACCTATATGGAATATCAGGGCTGGGACGGTCTGTCCTCAACGCGGGGCGATATGATCCACAACATCGGCGTCGGCGACGTGTTCGTCGTCGCCGGGCAGAGCAACGCCGCCGGACGCGCAAAGAACCCGGTAGAGGACGCGCCGGAGCTTGGCGTGCATCTGCTGCGCGATTCCGGCGTCTGGGATCTGGCGACGCATCCGCTGGGCGAGACGACCGGCTCTGTCCATCAGGGACACTTTGAGAACCACAACCCCGGCCATACGCCGTGGCTGCACTTTGCGAAGCTCCTCAAGCGGGAGCTTGGCTACCCCATCGGCATCGTCATGAGCGCCTACGGCGGCGCGCCGCTGCGCTGGTGGAACCCGGAGGAAAACGGTTCGCTGTATTTCAATATGCTTGAGCAGCTTGCAGATCACGAGCTGCACCCGAAGGCCATGCTCTGGTACCAGGGCGAGGCCGAGGGCTACGAAAACGCAGCGGAGACCTATCTTGCCCGCTTTACGCAGTTTGTCGGCGCGCTGCGCCGCGATCTGAACCAGCCGGAGCTGCCCGTCATCACCGTGCAGCTCAACCGCTGCATGACCCCGTGCGACACGGCGCTCGACCGGCAGTGGGGCATGGTGCGGCAGCCGCAGGTCGCCGCTGCGCGCAGCATTCCCGGCGTGTACGTTCTGCCGTCGTCCGATGTCGCGCTTTATGATTTTATTCACAACAGCGCACAGGGCAACCTTGTCATCGGTGAGCGCTGCGCACGCTGCGCGCTGGCCGAGCTTTACGGAAAGCCGCTGATGTGGCAGGCCCCGGAGGTCTGCCGTGCGGAGCGCAAAGCGCCGGATGCCATTGTGCTGCACTTCAGCCGGATCTGCAACTGGCTCAATCCGTTTGACGTGGCCGCGGCGCTTCTGCCCTTTGAGGCAGAGGATGCGCAGGGACTTCTGCGCTGTGAGCGCTATGAAACCGGCAATGATACGCTGACGCTTTATTTTGCCCGGCCTCTGGAGCATCCCGCCGTGCTGCACGGCGTCTGGCGCGCCAACCCCGGCCCGTGCACGCCATGCGACTGTATGCGTATGCCGATGCTTTCGTTCTACAATCTGCCCATTGAGGAGTAACATGAATCAGTCCTATTGCTACAGCTTCCGCTTCTGCTGTGACCCCGGCTTCAATGACCGGCGCGAGATCGCGTCGCTGCGGCGCTTCGTCCGCGAGGCGCAGATCGATGACGTGGCCGTGTTCTGTAACGTAGAAGAGCTGAATACCGGCCACATGACCGAGAAGGAGCAGGAAACCATCTGGCTGCGCCTGCTCTGCGACGTGCAGGCCGCGCTTGCGCCGGAGGGCGTGCAGCTGTCGGTCAACCACTGGCACAGTCTGATGCACGCCGACCTCGGCAAGACGCTGCCGCAGAGCCAGCCGTTCCGCCGCATGGTCGACATGGACGGCCGGGAGGCCGATCTGTGCGTCTGCCCGATGTGCGAACGCTGGCAGACCTATTTTGCCGGGCTTTACGCGCGCTACGCGGCGCTTTCGCCGCACATTCTGTGGGTGGAGGACGATTTCCGCCTGCATAACCACGATCCGCTGCGCTGGGGCGGCTGCTTCTGCCCGGCGCATATGCGCGAATACGCCCGCCGGGCCGGAAAGCCGGAGCTGACGCGCGAGGAATTCGTGCGCGGCATCCTGCAGCCGGGCGCGGTGCACCCCTACCGGAAGATCTGGCTGGACGTGAACCGCGAGACTATGACGGCCCTTGCCGCACGCATCGGACAGGCTGTCCGGCAGGCAAGCCCGACGGCAAAGGTCGGCCTGATGAGCTCCGTCCCCTACATCCACGCGGCGGAGGGCCGCGACTGGTACGGCATTCTGCGCGGTCTTGCCGCCGGGCAGCCGCCCGTCAGCCGCATCCACCTGCCCGCGTATCAGGAAACCGCCCCCGGACAGTATCTGCTGCGGTTCAACATGGTCTCCATGCACAACCGCGCGCTGCTGCCGCCGGAGACGGAGGTTTATCCCGAGCTTGAAAACTATCCCTATTCCCTGTTCGCCAAATCCCGCGCGTTCACGCGCTTCCAGCTGCTGAGCAGTCTGCCGCTGAACCTGAAGGGCATGACGATCGACCTGTTCGATCTCAACGGCAGCGGCATCGTCTTTTCCGACGGCTATCAGCAGATGCTGCGCGCGGTCAAGCCGTTTTTAAACGCCGTCAACGCCATGGGCGTCTTCGCACTGCCGAAGCGCGGCGTGTGCGTGATGACGAGCGAGGACTCGGCCTATACCCTTCAAACCGCGCACGGCGCGGACATGGAGGAGCTGTACCCGCACGAGGTCTATTTTGCGGGCCTTTTAAACGCGATGGGCATCGCGTATCAGTACTGCACCGACCCCGGCGTCTCCGGTCAGGTCGTGGCCGTGAGCGGTCAGTACTTCCGGAACCTGACCCCGGAGCAGATCACCCGTCTGTTTGCGCGAAACACGCTGCTGCTTTCCGGCGACGCCGTGGATACGCTCTGTCAGATGGGGCTCGGTGCGCTGGCCGGGGTGCGCAGCTGCCGCTGGATGCGGCAGAACAGCGGCGCATACACCTACGAGCAGGTCGTAAACGGCAAGGCGTATCTGGGCCTTCCGCAGGCACGGGCCTCCGCCGTGATTTCCAGCACCGATGTTTTACAGATCGACTATCTGGAGCAGCCGGAGCTTTACACCGAATTTTTCGATTCCTTCCGCCGTCCTGCCGCGCCGGGTCATGCTGTTTCGCGCGGACGCGTCCTGATCCATCCGTTCGGACGCTTTTCCAGCCCCGGCGACATGCCGCCCATGCAGCTGAACGCACTGCGGCGCGAGCTGCTGCAGGATATGCTTGCATCGCGCCTTGACGCGCCGATGGTCGCCGGGCAGGCGTATCTGCAGCCGTACTGCACCTGTGACGGCAGGGATCTGTATCTGTATCTGGTCAACGGCAGCATGGACGAGGCTTCGTCCGTGCCGCTGGCGATGGGCGCGCTCCGCTTTTCCGGGGCATGGGTGCTCACGGGCCAGAACGAACGCCGCGCGCTCCCTTACACAGAGGGTCCGGACGGACGCTTCACCTTTGATCTGCGGCTCGCGCCGATGGACGCGGCGCTGCTGTGCCTGACATTGCAAGAGGAGGAACCCGCATGAATGCAGCTATTATCGAACGGAACTGGGTCGTGGAATGGTTCGACGAACGGCAGTGCTATCACATGCCGAGCCTGACCATGGCGCCGGACGGCACGCTGCTTGCCGTCTGGAACGGCGGCTTTCTGCAGTGGAACGGCGACCCCAGGGCCCGTGACGCCAAGGACTGGGTCTCCCGACTCGAGCCGGGCGCAAAAAGCTGGAGCAATCCCGACGCCGTCGGCTGCGACATCCGCTATTGCTGCCACGACCCCATTTTTTTGAAAAACCGCAAGGGCGAGATCATCCTGCTGTTCGCAAAATTTCTGGACACCGAGGTCAACTTTACGACCTGGTGCAACGGCCGCGACGAGCTCTGGATGCGCAAGACGCAGGACAATGGCCGCACGTGGCTCCCGGCTGTCCCGGCGGGGATCCAGTCCGGCCACGCTTCCAACGACAGCGTTCTGCTGCCGGACGGCACGATCGTCTTCGCCTCCACCAGCACCGAGCTGCCGGAGTATTATTTCGGCGCCGTGCAGATCTACCGCTCCCATGACGACGGCGAAAGCTGGGAAAAGGGCGCGCTGCTCACCGCGGACGACGGCAACCGCATCCGCGAGCCCGCGATCTGCCTGCGCCCGGACGGACGGCTGCTGCTGTTCACCCGTACCTGCCCCGGCACCGCCGGATGGGGCACGGCGGGCAACCGTTCGCTGCCGTCCTACCGCGCGGAAAGCCTCGACGGCGGCCTGACCTGGAGCCAGCCGAAGCCCTGCGGCATTCTGAACAACGAATCCAAGCTGGACGTCATCAGCTGGGACAAAGAAACCATCCTGATGGCCTATAACGACACGCCGGAGACCGACTGGCACGAGCGCAGCCCGCTGACGCTGGCATATTCCAAAGACGAGGGCCTGACCTGGCAGAACCTCATCACGCTTGCGCCCGCCCCTGGCAACAAGTGCCAGCCTGCCATGTGCCGCGACGCACAGGGCCGTCTCAACGTGATCTATATGCACCGGCACACCGCCATCGAGCATCTTGTTCTGGAAATTACGGACTGAAGCCCGAAAAAACTCCCCTCTGCAATGCAGAGGGGAGGCACAGGCTCAGTCTGATGTGCGCGCAGGGCCGGTCGATTTCCGGATCATGAGCTGCGGCGCGTACTCGATCTTATCCGCCATGACCGCGCTCTTGTCCGCGCCGTGTCCCTGATCGTTCTGCTTGACGATCTGATCGACCGCCGAACGGCAGCGCGCCCAGAGCCGGTGATCGATGCTGGTCAGCGGCGGCGTGATAATGGATGAGGTAAAGATATTGTCAAAGCCGCAGACGGAATAGTCCTCCGGCACGCGCAGCCCCTTTTCGCGCAGCACGGAGATCACGCCGATGGCGATCATATCGTTCGCCCCGACAAGCGCTGTCGCGCGGTGCTCCCGCGCCAGCAGCTCCCGTGCCAGCCGTGCGCCCGTCGCGTACTCAAACGGCACGCTGCCGCCCACGCCGTCCTCCTCCCGGCTGTCCGGCGCGACAAGCGCCTCGACCGAGGTTTCGACGCCGTCCTGTCTTCCTCGCTCATGAAAGCGCTGACGGAGGCCATCCAGCCGCTGCTTGCGTGCCAGCGTCGTCTGGTCCATCGGCGTGGAGATGAACGCCGCGTGCCGGTGTCCGAGGCTGTACAGATGGTCGGCCAGCATCGCGCCTGCGCGCTGGTTGCTCAGCTCGATGGAGCAGATCGGCAGCTCCTCGCGCTTCTCGCCGATCAGCACGAGCGGAATACGCGCCGACAGCCGCACCGCCTCGTCCGGGAAGCTGGGCAGGAAAGTATAAACAATGCCGCTGATGCGGTTATCGGAAAACTGCTCCAGATAGTATTTTTCCAGCTCCCGCTTGCGGAACGTGTTGCAGACCAGCACGCGGAACTCCTGACTGCCCGCATAATCCTCCAGCGTCTGGATCAGCTCGGAATAATACTGGTTCGCCAGCGTGGGCGTCAGGACCAGAATGAGCCGCCGGTCATTGCCGTTTTTCTTTCTGGTGCGGTGCGCAGGCGGCTGATAGCCGAGCTGCCGGGCCGCCTCAAAGACGCGCGCTCTGGTCTGCTCGGAAAACGTTGCCCGGCTGCTTCCGCTCAGAACGAGCGAAACGCTGGTCTGCGATACGCCCGCAAGCTCCGCGACGTCTGTAGACGTCGGTTTTCTCTGTTTTTTCTCCGCCATTTTCGTTTCTCCCGCAGCTTTTGTTATTACTAATATTTTATCATTTCCCTGCAGACTTGTCAATTTCTTCTTTCCGTTTTTCATCGTTTTTCGAAGAAACGACCCGTTAACACGTTTATTGTGCGTGTAACCCGCGCTTGTTTTAATACTACTAATATTGGAGTAACCGACATGATGAGAATCAAAGACCTGTTTCCTGATGCTTCCGGCAGCGGACGCGTGCTCGTTCTGGGTGAGCTGTTGCTGGACTTTGTTCCCTGTGACTCCGATATGCGGCTGTCCCAGCCCGGCACGGTCCTGAAAACCGTCAGCGGCTCGTCCGGTATTTACGCCTGCGCCGCCGCGGGCTTCGGGCTGGACTGCAGCTTTATCGGGAAGGTCGGCTCCGACCCGTTCAGCCAGCTTGCCCTGTCGTCCATCGCCTCGCGGGGCGTCCGGACAGACGCCGTCGTCCGTTCCGATTCCGGTCAGCTGGGGCTTGCGTTTCTCGAATACCTCCCCTCCGGCCGGAATTATACCTATTACCGCGACGGCTCCGTCGGCAGCCAGCTGCGCCCCGAGGAGCTGACGGAGGCAGTCTTTGCCGACGCGTCGATCCTGCACCTGCCGGGAATGCTGCTTGAGCTGAACGACAGTATGCGTCAGAGCTGCTTCCGCGCAGTCGAGCTGGCAAAGCAGAACCATGTTCTGTTTTCCTTTGATCCCAATCTGCGCAAGGAGCTGCGCAATGATGCGCAGATGCGCCAGCGGATGATGCAGATGCTTTCCATGGCTGACGTGATCGAGCCGACGCTCGAAGAAGCGCGGATCATCACCGGCTGCACCGCGATCAGTGACGTGCTGCGCGCACTGCACGCAGCAGGCCCCCGCCTCGTCGTTCTGACGCGGGACAAGGACGGCGCGCTGTTCAGCTTCGACGGGCAGGTTCTGAGCGCAGAGGGCATCGACGTGCCCGTTGTCGACCCCACCGGTGCGGGGGATACATTCGCGGCTGCACTTGCCTGCTGCATCGAGGAAAATGTGCGGATGGAGGACGCCATCTCCTTCTGCAACTGCGCCGGGACGCTGGTATGCACCAAGCGCGGTGCCATCGGCATGGCGATCCCCACCCGTGAGCAGGTTCTGGACATGATGCGCTTGCATCCTGCACGCCTGCATATGGAATCTCTGCAAGCATTGTATGAAAAGGAGCACAAACATGAAATTGCATGAATGGAAAACCCGGATCCAAAGCGGTGAGCATCTGCTCGGCACAATGGTCACGACCTTCGCAAGCGCCGATCTGCCGAAAATTCTGAAGGCCTGCGGCTTTGATTTCTTCATCATCGACTGCGAACACGGCTCGTTCACCACGCGAGAGGTTGCAGACATGATCTGCGTTGCACGGGCGATCGAGCTGCCCGGCATGGTGCGTATCCCGGAGCTGCGGCGCGAGCACGTGCTCCATTGCATGGAGCTTGGCGCGGCGGGACTGCTGCTGCCGAACACAGAAACGGCGGAGCAGGCGCGTCAGCTCGTCGATTATGCCAAATACGCGCCCATGGGGCACCGCGGTGTTTCCCTCTCCCGGCCGCATACGGATTTTCTGAAGCAGGACAGCGCCGCCTATATGCAAAGCGCTAACCGCGATACCGTTCTGCTCTGCCAGATCGAATCCCAGCTCGGCGTATCCAACATTGACGCCATCATGGCTGTCGACGGCATTGACGGCGCGATGATCGGCCCAAACGATATGTCACAGGATTTCGGCATTCTGGGCCAGTACGCCCATCCCGCCATGCAGGCTGCCTTCCGGCAGGTCATCGACGCCGCTGCGCGGCACGGCAAGGTTTCCGGCGCACATTTCGGTGCAGCAGCACCGCTGCAGCCGTGGCTGAGCCAGGGCATGACGCTCAATATGTGCAGCAGTGATCTTGGCCTTCTCATGTCCGGCGCGAAGGAGCTTTCCTGCCTGCGCTGATCCTGCTCAGTATCCCAAGTATTGAAAACCGGCAGGCCCATACTTCGGGCCTGCCGGTTCGTGCATCTGCGACAGTTGTGATCGAGCAAAAAAACTGGTATAGCCTCAGCTATACCAGTCTTTTCATGTCGGCATTCCCTATTTTCCCGGCCAGTCGCCCGGCAAGTATTTTCGGCGATCACGAGCTTAACTTCTGTGTTCGGTATGGGAACAGGTGGACCCTCGCGCCAATCAACACCGACTAAAAAAGAAACCTGATCGAGATCAGGTTTCTTTTGTGTTGGCACTCCCTATTTTCCCGGTCAGTCACCCGACAAGTATCTTCGGCGCATGTGAGCTTAACT
>OGMF01003871.1_pt1 | contig 10794 bp, 9 predicted proteins | sample 1572921 | NCBI WGS metagenome assembly OGMF01 (sample SAMEA2581919, study PRJEB24529) | metagenome | biome: Human gut stool | place: China | collected 2011
AATCACCTTCGAAGAAGACCATCTCGGCAGGAGGGGTGGAGGTTCGAATAAAGAAATCGAGCTGCTGTTGCTGCTTGGCTTGCGTATCTTCTATTCGAGTCATTCGCTTATCCATATTCTCCTGTAGGGCTATCAAGTGACGATTCACGGAATAACCTTGGAGAAGGTATTGCTTTATAACAGCATTCGCCCACTGACGGAAACGGGTTCCTATTGGACTCTTTACTCTATAGCCTACAGAGATTATAACATCCAAATTATAGATTTTAGTACGATATCTTTTGCCGTCTGCGGCAGTATGTAAGGATTCCTTACATACTGATTTTTCGTCTAACTCTTTCTCCTTAAAGATGTTACGAATATGCATAGTTATATTGTTACGAGTTGTACGAAACAACTCTGTCATCTGTGCTTGGGTAAGCCAAACCGTAGCTTGATCCAGTTTCACCTCCAACCTAATGCTATCATCTGGTTGATAGAGTACTATCTGAGAATCATCAGCCACAGGCTGTATGTTATTGTCGTTTGCCATAATCATACATTTTTATTGCTAATATAGCGACAAAAGTACGATTTTGTTTCGTAATCACCAAGGATTTAAGAGAAAATCTTCATTAACTAACCATTTTTAATGGAGGAAGTAATCGCCCCAATCGGCATAAAGAGTCACTTTGGTATCATCTACGATGTAGATGTAAACATGAGTGTAGAAGCTTTTCTTACCAGACTGGTAACAATAAATGACCTCGATGCTATCTTTATGATAGACGAGAGTCTGGGAGCTGCTTAAGAAAAAGGTTGCTCCTGGCTTGATTGATAAAAAAGGTTTCATGATTTTTGTATTTTGTTCCTCATTGCAGTATCGCTCTGCGCTTGTCGCCACTCGAATGAGGAATATTGTTTTTATTCTACTTTTGATAGGACTACCTCTGGGGAGGTGCCCATCAGGGTTATGGCGGAAATCTTATGACCGCCAGTGACCATATGTTCCAAAATGGAACAGAAGAGCAAAGCTCTATTTGCTAAAACCATCAAGCACGTCTTGCTTGATTCTCTTTGCAACATTCAATTGTTCTTCGCGAACCATTATATGAATATACATATCGTTACCACAAGCATCAATGCAAATTGGTAAATCAACAACATTCATATCTAATAACCCTTGAAGCTTATAAAACAAACTAGTAAAAAGTCTGTTACGATAATACTGTACCGAAAAGCCTTCTGCCTTTTTGCGAGCATTCATCGGAACATCGGCTATATCATCGCATACATAATACAATATCGCATTGTCATGAGACCTGAAGAAGCTATAAATTTGATTAGAGATAAGTGATAAATCCCGAATCCCTGTCACATGTTTATAACTACCTATTCTGTTGAGATATATTCCCCACACCTCAACATCAGACTTTTCTAAGGCAGAAATCATTTCAGATGACAAAAATCTCGCTCCATCATTCAGAATTCGCACGATATATATATCACCCGTTTTGCTTGTAAACCTATATTCAAATGCATCCATTACATAGCAATTTCACAAACCTCGCAACCTCGTTTAGCCATATCTTGGAGCTGAGCTGCCTTATATGCCTTCATACGCTTCACCCACTCTGCTACCTTTGGGGAATCGCTTTTAATAACTAATGTTTCTTTAATTTCAATCATTGTATAACCTCCTATATTTAAAGACTGCTGCAAAGATACGACTTTCTGACGTAAACACCAAGGAATTAAGAGAAATTCTTCATTACGTAACCTTATTTAAAAAAAAGTTATTTTTGTTTCTCATTGCAGTATCGCTCTATGCTTTTTTCGACTCCCCTGTCCCCTCTTGCGAAGAGGGGGTCCTTACCCTATACCCAAGCCCTAAATCCCTACCATAGGGATTAGGGATGTAACCGCCCTTAGTGCTATTTCTGCCCCACCTGTCCCTCCCCAGCGGGAGGGTCCTTAACTCACTCCCAAGCCCTCGCCCTTTCCAAAAGGGCAAGGGATGTAACCGCCCTCCGGTGCTCGGGACCGCTACGCTCTAAGGTTGGCGGACCATCAAAGGTCTGCGCCAGGTTTTGCGGGATGGGACCGCCTGGCTATAGCTTGCTGATTGGGACAGCCAGAATAGTTCCTCATTGCAGTATCGCTCTGCACTTGTCGTCGCTCGAATGAGGAATATTGTTTATTCTACTTTTGACAGGATTACCTCTGGGGAGGTGCCCATCAGGGTTATAGCGGAAATCTTATGACCTCCATTGGCATTTAATGAATGTCCACAATGATAGAGGCTGTCATCTATGATAAGCCAGCGGTCGTGAGACTCGTTACGCCATTTTCTTATATCTATATGATTATCGGGGAATAGGCGGTCATGCTCCCCCATGAGTCGTTGCATTCCTTGACCTACACCAGCAGTATAAACTATCGCTGAAACTTCCGGTTTACGAACATCTAACACACTCAGAGTTAGCGATGAAACATAGCCATCTATAATGATTACTCGATGATTGGCTGTACGAACTAAGTTCTCCAAAGCAACTCTTGCTGTGTAGAAATCACCTTCGAAGAAGACCATCTCGGCAGGAGGGGTGGAGGTTCGAATAAAGAAGTCGAGCTGCTGTTGCTGCTTGACCTGAGTATCCTCGATTCGAGTCATGCGTTGTGAATGTGCATCTAACCGTGTATCTAATTGGCGCTGCATAGCCAATAGTTGCTGATTGACAGAATATCCTTTAAGAAGATAATCCTTTAGCACACCCGTTGCCCACTTTCGAAAGGCTGTAGCATTGATACTGTTGACACGATATCCTACAGAAATAATTGCATCCAAATTATAGAACTGCGTCTTGTATACTTTGCCATCAGAGGCAGTATGTTCCAAAATGGAACTAACTGAATTTTGATTCAATTCTCCACTTTTAAATATATTGCCAAGATGCTTGGTTATTGCAGGACGCTTGGTGCCGAAGAGATCTGCTATTTGCTGTTGGGTAAGCCACACCGTTTCATGAGTAGCATCTAACTTCACTTCAAGTTTTACACTTTCGTTTGGTTGATAGAGTACTATCTGTGAATCATCAGCCACAGGCTGAATATTATTGTCGTTTGCCATAATCATACATTTTTTATTGCTAATATAGCGACAAAAGTACGATTTTATTTCATAACCAATACAAGGTCACCACTATATTAAAAGTAGTTACACCTATCAGCTTTTGAAAAAAAGTTATTTTTGTTCCTCATTGCAGTATCGCTCTGCACTTGTCGTCGCTCGAATCCCTCCGGTGCACAGAATCGCTACGCTATAAAGTTGGCGGACCAATCAAAGGTCTCGCCAGGTTGTGCGGGAAGGGAGCGTAGAGGGAGTGTTTAAATTTGTGAAAGGGTTTCAACTGCCGGATATAGCTCCGCTTCCCCTGAGAAGATGACTCTTCCCGAGTTATGAGGGTTGTGATATGTATCACAGCATTGAAAAACCAATAGACTCACTTCCACTAATCTTCAATACTATTATGTCTTTCTGCCTGCTGCATACGAAATGCAAAGCGAGCTGCTTGAAGCAAATTATATATCATATACCATTCTGCTTGCTTGAAAGCCATCTTATAAGTTCTTAAATCGTCTCGTTCTTCTGAATCTCTACGTAAGAGATACGGATTCACGCTGCAAAAATACGAATTTTATTGTAAATAAGCAAATTATGCTTGTTAAATTTTTAATGTTGTTCTGCAAAAATCAACATTTTTTGAGTTGATTTTGGACGAAATCTGATAAGTCTCTGATTGAACGGAAGTTCTCCGTTTTTCCGTATCTCTTACGTAGAGATTCTGAAAATTGGTTCAAACTGGTTCATTTTATCCTGCCCCTGTTTTTTCTCCTCTTTATATAAAAGGTGTAACACCGACATCATCGTGAAGACGGATAAAGCGGATTGCAAATCCGCCAAATAAAGACAAAAGAAAGGGTGTGCCATAAGTCCATGACACACCCTTTCTTTTGTTTCCATTGAATATTAAACCCTGTTTCCCTCTTTCGGGAAAACCACGGTAGGCTTGAAGGTCTTTGCCTCCTCAAAGTCCATCAGGGCATAGGCGATGATGATGACGGTATCACCTACCTGCACCTTGCGGGCTGCCGCACCATTCAGACAGATGCAACCGCTGCCACGCTCACCCTTGATGATATAGGTCTCCAGGCGCTCGCCATTATTGTTATCCACAATCTGCACCTTCTCTCCTGCGATCAGGTTAGCTGCGTCCATCAGATCCTCATCTATCGTAATGCTACCCATGTAATTCAGGTTAGCCTCAGTTACAGTCACACAATGGAGCTTACTCTTCAATACTTCAATCTGCATAATACTTTTTTTATCCTTTATACTTGATATGGTCGATGAGACGGATAGGAGTCTTGCCGCAATATACGGTGATGCAACCTACCACGTAGGCGCTATCCTCCCATGATGCCACATCCTGCAGGCTGTCGCCATCCACAATCTGGAAATACTCTACCTCCAGACCATCCACGGCATTGATGTCGCTCACCACCTTGTCGTGAGTTTCCTGCACGGTATGATTCTTGGCAAACTCTACGCTCGCCTTCAAAGCCTTGTAGATATTCGGTGCGATGGCACGCTCATCAGCAGAGAGCAATGTATTGCGGCTGCTCTTAGCCAAGCCATCCTCATCACGGACGATAGGACACTCCACAATCTGCACATCACTGTTGATGTACTTCACGAGCTGCTTGATGACAGCAATCTGCTGCCAGTCTTTCTCACCGAAATAAGCACGGGTAGGACAAACGATATAGAACAGGCGACTAACTACCTGGCATACACCATTGAAGTGGCCCGGACGCTTGGCACCCTCCATCACGGTACTTACCGGAGGGAACTCGAAGTGGCGGGTATCCGGTGTAGGATACATCTCCTCTACAGAAGGAGCAAACACATAGTCAGCGCCACAAGCCTCAAGGAGCTTGCAGTCAGCATCGAGTGTACGTGGATAACGCTCCAGGTCACCCTTGTCATTAAACTGAGTAGGATTCAAGAAAACGGAAACTACCGTAACACCGTTTTCCTCAACACTGCGCTTTACCAGAGAGGCATGACCCTCATGAAGCGCACCCATAGTTGGCACAAGGCCGATTTCCTTTCCCTCCTTGCGACGATCGAAAAGTTCGTTCTGGAGGTCAACAATCTTATTGATTACTTTCATCTTCTTATCTGTTTTCGGGTGCAAAATAACAACTTTTTTCTCAAATAAGAAAGAAAAAACCTAAAAATATGCGAATTATTGCCGAAATTATTGAATTTCAGAAGAAAAATACGCTTTTTTGGAGTTTTTTTTGTACCTTTGCACCTAATTCGTAAGAATAATAATTAAATTTATGGCAAAGAAAGTATTATTTATCAATCAGGAGATCGACCCATACGTAGCCGAGACCCACATGTCTATCATGGGACGCGAATTACCTCAGAAAATGCAGGAAGCAGGTTTTGAGATTCGCACCTTTATGCCTAAATGGGGCACCATCAATGAGCGTCGCGGCCAGCTGCACGAGGTGATTCGCCTGTCTGGTATGAACCTTATCATCGATGATACAGACCATCCGCTGATCATCAAGGTTGCATCTATACCAACAACACGTCAACAAATCTATTTCATTGATAACGACGATTACTTCACCCGCCGCCAGATGGCAGCCGACGAGCAGGGTGTGGAATATAAAGATAACGGGGAGCGCGCCATCTTCTTCGCACGCGGCGTACTGGAAACCGTGAAGAAGCTTCGCTGGCAGCCAGACGTCATCGTATGTCAGGGCTGGGTAAGCGCTGTGGTTCCTTTCTATATCAAGACGGCATACGCTGAGGAGCCTTCCTTCGCCAACTCAAAGGTGATCATCTCACTCTATACCAACGAGCTGAAGGGCGAACTCGGCACACACTTCAAGCGCTGCGTGGAGTTCCGTGATGCCAAGTCGGAACTGCTCTCTGACTACAAGGAGGACTTCGACTTCATCGAGTTGGGCAAGATGGCCATCGACTACAGCGACGGCGTGATTGAAGGCGAAAGCCTGGCAAACAGAACTCTCTTGGATTATGCCAATGAGAAGAGCAAACCAACCCTCGCTTATCCTGGCGATGACTTTGCGGATGCCTACAAGACATTCATCAACGAAGTATGCCCTGATGAGGAGTAAGCTTCAGAAATTAGACACATTTCAAGGATAATGAAGATTTTAAGACTATTTACAGCGTTATTTATAGCAGCGATGACTATTGCTGCATGTGATGACACCACCGACAACATCGGATCGTCGATCACCAACGACGTTGATAACATCTCTATCAAAGACCAGGTGTTCAACGTCACCTCACGCTCCATCGTTTCAGGCCCGGTTCTGAGCCGAAACAATACGGGTATGATCGGTAATGTGAAGGATCCTGAGACCGGCACCTACGTAGCTGGCGACTATATGACCCAGTTTGGCGTATTGTCATCATTCAGTCTGGACACTTTGGAGTACATCCGCAATGCACACGATGGCAAGATCGAGGCGGATTCATGCTATCTCCTGGTATCATACAAGACGACATACGGTGATACCCTCGCACCGATGAAGGCTACTGCCTACGAGATGAGCAAGCCGATGAGCGAGAATCAGGAGTATTACTCAGACTATGATGCCTTCAAGGACAACTGGGTGAGCGAGAACAACTATCAGTCGAGCGCCACCTATAATCTGAACAGCACGACAATGGCTTTCAAGATTTATCTGAACAAGCCATATAAGGCAAAGGATGGCAAGACCTACAGGAACTACGGTTCTTACGTGATGAATACCTTCGTGGATCACCCTGAGTACTTCAAGACCAACTGGGATTTCCTCAACAAGGTTTGTCCAGGTTTCTATGTCAAGAACGCAGGTGGTATCGGAAACGTAGCCAATATCTGGAATACCGAATTGCAGTTCTACTACAAGATCCAGAAGACGGTGAAGAACTCTGCGGGCAACGACAGTATCGTAACAGGTCTCGCTTTCAACCGCTTTGACGGTACAGAAGAGGTGTTGCAGCTCAACAAGATTACCAACGACAGCAAGACTTTGGCTAATCTGGCAAAGGATGAGAGCTGCACTTATCTGAAGTCACCAGCCGGCATCTTCACAGAAGTAACGCTGCCAGTAGAGGATATCATGAAGGGGCATGAGAAGGATACGCTGAATACAGCTACCATCTCTTTCCCAAGAATGAACAATGTAGATAACAACAACGACTATCAGTTCAGCGTTCCTTCTACCATCCTCATGGTACAGAAAGACAGTCTGGATGCCTTCTTCGAGAAGAACAAGCTGACAGACAACCGCACCTCCTATACGGCTTCTTACAACAAGAACTCTACAGGCGTGAAGAATGCCTATACCTTCTATAACATCAGTAACCTGGTTACTGCGATGTACAAGAACAAGGACAAGAGTGAAAACTGGAACAAGGTGGTGCTGGTACCTGTGACCTTGACCACAAGTACACAGAACAATGCTACCGTGATTACCAAGATCAATCACGACATGCAGCTCACCTCTACCCGACTGATCAAGGCGACGGATGATCCTGACAAGGATTACACCACCAAGGACGGCAAGCGGGTGGCTACAGGTCCTGTTCAGATCAAGGTGATCTACAGTAAGTTCAAGGAATAAATTCATGGCAGATAATTTCCTTGAACGCCACCGCGAAGATTACGAGCAGCGCAAGGCTGCCTGGCTGCGACGCAAGAAGCATCTTCCCAAAATCAAGAAGCCTGCCATCAAGCGTCCTGATGATGAAGCTTTATAAAAGATTCTATATTTTAAAAGAGGGTGTGTCATGGTTTATGGCACACCCTCTTTTTCGTTTATTCATCGAGTTTTCTTCATCGGATTACGCTGAGTAAACGGAGCCTTAACCGCCTTCCTCGGATTACGCACGGAATTTTAGACGGAAAGCGACCTATGCGGTCGAGGGGCGTAAACCACATCATATTTTAGGCACGCAGATTGCGCAGATGACGCAGATTCTTTCATCCGATAAATCTGCGTTATCCCAAAGACCGAATAGGTCGAAAAATCTGCGTCATCTGCGAAATCTGCGTGACCTTATACATGTGGTTTAAGCCCCTCGACCGCATAGGTCGCTTTCCGTTTAAATTCCGTGCATAATCCGGGGAGCAAGAATGTTCCGTTTTCTCCGCGAAATCCGATGAATAAAACTCGATGAACAAAAAAACAATGAACAAAAATTTTTCTATGAGAGAATGGTGAACTTGGCAAACTTCAGAAGCAACTGCTTGGTTCCTGCATTCTGGAACTCTACGGTAGCCTTCGTGTTCTCGCCGGTGCCTTCTATCTTCAATACCGTTCCTATTCCAAAACGCTGATGCTCGATTCTACAGCCCTCGCTGAGAGAACCTGCAGCAGAGGAAGCTTTAGAAACTGAAGAACCAGAAGATGCTACGGATGAAGAACTAGCGGTATCACCCATGATTCTATGTACAGCATTCACAGCTCTTACAGATTTAAATCCTGGTTTTGGATCAGCCATGAACTGCGAAGCTACAGGCTTAGAGTTCTGATAACCACGACCATAGCCTGACCGGTCTCTATCCCATGGCATTCTTCCACCATAGCCACCTTCAGAACCATAGCCACCATACGAATTTCTTCCCCCACCGAATGAAGATTCAGGAGCCTCTTCTCCTCCCTCTATCAGACTGGCATCAATCTCATCGATGAAGCGGCTCGGATTATCAAATTCCATCTTGCCATATCGGAAACGGTTCTTGGCATTGGTCAGGATGCAATGCTTCTCGGCACGGGTAATCGCCACATAGAGCAGGCGGCGCTCCTCTTCCAGCTCCCTGACAGAAACTGCAGCAAGCGGACTCGGAAAGATATTCTCCTCCAAACCTACTACGAAAACAGTAGCAAACTCCAGACCCTTTGCCGCATGAATCGTCATGAGCGAAACTCTCGGTTCATCCTTCTCTCCCTCACTATCCGCATCCGTCAGCAGCGCCACGTCCTGCAGATAATCAGTAAGAAAGGCTTCATCCATTCGTCCCTCTTCCTGACGTCCTGCCACGAAGGTCTGCATACCACTCAGAAACTCCTCCAGGTTTTCCTGGCGAGCCAGGTCATCGGCATTCTTGCCCGACATGATATCCTCGCTGATTCTACTTTCCCTGATGATGGCATCACCCAGTTCATAGACATCCAGGGTATGCGAACGGTCGATGAACGAAGAGATGAGCAGGCGGAAATTCTCGAGCTTCGTCTGCGTACCCTTGTTGACATTCAGTCCGTAATGTTCTATATTACCTATTACCTCCCAGAAGCTCACCTGGTTCTGATGGGCACAATCGGCAATCTTCATCACGGTAGTAGCACCGATGCCACGAGCCGGATAATTGATGATACGCTTGAAAGCCTCCTCATCGTCAGGGTTGGCAACGAGACGGAAATAGGCGATAATATCCTTGATTTCCTTACGCTGATAGAAACTCAATCCACCATAAATACGATATGGAATACCCTGCTTTCTGAATTCCTCCTCGAAGCTGCGGCTCTGGGCATTGGTGCGATAGAGAATGGCGAATTGATCATATCCACAATCATCCTGTCGCTTGATGCGCTGGATATTCTTCGCCACAATCAGAGCCTCCTCCTTGTCGCTGTAGGCAGGCTTGTACTGGATCTTCTCTCCTTTATCATTTTTGCTGAACACCTCTTTCTGAATCTGATTGCGGTTATGATGAATCAGACTGTTGGCTGCCTCCACGATGGTTTGAGTAGATCGGTAGTTCTGTTCCAGCTTAAAGAGTTGGGTGCCAGGCAATTGTTTCTGATAATTCAATATATTGTCGATGTTGGCACCACGGAAGCTATAGATGCTCTGCGAATCATCACCCACGGCACAGACACGCAGTTTTTCCTTACAGAGCTGCATCACAATAGACATCTGTACATGGTTGGTATCCTGATACTCATCCACCAGGATATAATCGAACCTGCCGGCATACTTCTGTCTGATTTCCTCGTGATCTCTGAAAAGCTGGAAAGTAAGCATCAGGAGATCATCAAAGTCCATCGCATTCGCCTGACGGCAACGCTGCACGTATGCCACATAAATCTTTCCGATGGCAGGCATCCTGGCACGCTTGTTCTGCTCCAGGATGGCAGGGTCGCTATCGTAGGCTTCGGCAGTTACCAGGTTGTTCTTCGCCATCGAAATCCGGGCGTGAACGGCAGCAGGCTTATAGGTCTTGTCATCCAGTCCCATCTCCTTAATGATTGCCTTCAGCAGTGAACGTGAGTCACTTTCATCATAGATGGTAAAGTTATTATTGAAACCGATATGCTCAGCTTCGGCACGGAGAATACGGGAGAAGATGCTATGGAAGGTACCCATATAGAGATGCTGGGCGAGATCATCGCCCACCAGTTTTCCGATACGTTCCTTCATCTCCCTTGCCGCCTTATTAGTAAAGGTAAGTGCCATGATGCTCCAAGGCTTCATGCCCTGGCTCAGGAGATAAGCAATCTTATAGGTAAGCACACGCGTTTTGCCCGAACCTGCACCGGCAATCACCAGCGAAGGTCCGTCAATATACTCTACCGCAGCACGCTGCGCATCATTCAAGTCATTCAATAAATCCATTTATCAATATTTGCAGGAAAAACTATAAACTACTCAAGTTTCGCAAGTAAGCCCCACACGCCCTGAAAGGGCAGAAGCTCCTAGCCCAGGGCATCGCCCTG
>OGMF01003881.1_pt1 | contig 10774 bp, 6 predicted proteins | sample 1572921 | NCBI WGS metagenome assembly OGMF01 (sample SAMEA2581919, study PRJEB24529) | metagenome | biome: Human gut stool | place: China | collected 2011
CTCATACCAGAAAAGAAGGATATATAGAAGGAAACGGATACCAGGTGACCTGGACGTTCGGGCATCTTTGCACCCTGAAGGAGCCGCATGAATATACTCCTAATTGGAAGTCGTGGAGCTTAGGTAGCTTACCGATGATCCCTCCGCGTTTCGGTATCAAACTGATTGGGCATGATCCGGGCATTGAGAAACAATTTCATATCATAGAGCAATTGATGCAAAATGCAGATGAGATTATCAACTGCGGTGATGCCGGACAGGAAGGAGAATTGATTCAGCGTTGGGTGATGCAGAAAGCAGGCGCCCGTTGTCCGGTGAAGCGTTTGTGGATTTCGTCTTTGACGGAAGAAGCTATTCGTGACGGATTTGCAAAGCTAAAGGATCAGGCAGATTTTCAGTCACTGTATGAAGCGGGACTTTCGCGGGCTATCGGAGACTGGTTGCTTGGTATGAATGCCACTCGTCTTTATACAATAAAATACGGTCAGAATAAACAGGTACTTTCTATCGGTCGGGTGCAAACACCTACCTTAGCGTTGATTGTTAACCGACAGTTGGAGATAGCCAACTTCCAGCCTAAGCAATATTGGGAATTGAAAACGAACTACCGGGATACAACCTTTTCGGCTTTAATCCGCAAAAGTGATGAAGAAATCGCTGCGGAAGAAGAGAAAAACGGTGGGAAAAAGAAAATAATAGAGAATCCCGGTATTGATCCTATCGCTAACAGGGAAGAGGGCGAGGCGTTGGTAGAACGTATCAAAGACCTTCCGTTCGTAGTCACCAGTGTTAGTAAGAAAGACGGACGGGAGTTTGCTCCGCGTCTGTTCGACCTGACTTCGCTTCAGGTGGAATGTAACAAGAAATTCGCTTATTCTGCTGATGAGACATTAAAACTTATCCAGTCCCTTTACGAAAAGAAAGTAGCCACCTATCCGCGTGTCGATACAACTTTCCTGAGTGACGATATTTATCCGAAGTGCCCTGGTATTCTGAAAGGACTCCGTGATTATGAAGTACTGACAGCTCCGTTGAACGGTTCCACATTGCCGAAATCGAAGAAAGTATTTGATAATTCAAAGGTAACAGATCACCATGCCATTATCCCTACCGGAGTGTACGCTCAAAACCTGACGGACATGGAGCGTCGTGTCTACGATCTGATTGCCCGTCGTTTTATTGCCGTGTTCTATCCGGATTGTAAGATTTCTACTACTACTGTGATGGGAGAGGTGGATAAAATAGAATTCAAAGTAAGTGGGAAACAGATTCTCGAACCCGGATGGCGTGTTGTCTTTGCAAAAGATGTAAAAGATACGACCGAAGAAAAAGAGGAAGAAGACGAAAATGTACTTCCTGCTTTTGCGAAAGGGGAAAGTGGTCCTCATGTTCCCGATTTAAATGAAAAATGGACGCAGCCGCCCAGACCTTACACGGAGGCAACTCTGCTTCGTGCAATGGAGACTGCCGGAAAGTTGGTTGATAACGACGAACTCCGCGACGCCTTAAAAGAAAACGGTATCGGCCGTCCGTCTACCCGTGCCGCTATCATCGAAACGTTGTTCAAACGGAATTATATCCGTAAGGAAAGGAAGAACCTGATTGCTACCCCGACAGGAGTGGAACTGGTGCAGCTTATTCATGAAGAGCTTTTAAAATCTGCCGAACTGACGGGTATCTGGGAAAAGAAACTCCGCGAAATAGAGAAGAAAACGTATGATGCACGCCAGTTTCTTGAAGAACTGAAGCAGATGGTTTCGGAAATCGTAATGAGTGTGTTGTCGGATAATACTAACCGCCGTATTACCATTCAGGATGCGGCAGCCGCCCAAGCCGGAGAAAAAGTGAAGAAAGAACCGAAGAAGCGTGAACGGAAACCGGGTGCTCCGAAAGAAAAGAAGCCGAAGGCTACGCCTGCGGCTACTGCTAATGCTGATTCTCTTGTCGGACAACCTTGTCCGCTTTGCGGCAAAGGAACAATCATAAAAGGCAAGACAGCCTACGGATGTTCGGAGTGGAAAAACGGATGTACTTACCGGAAGGCATTATGAAACTCAATCACCGCTTCTATTCCCTTACGGAAAATATCCAGTGAGAAATTTTCATTCGGCGAATGGATGGCGTCCGATTCGAGTCCGAATCCCATTAATACGGTCTTGACTCCTAATACTTGTTCGAAAGTGGATATGATAGGAATACTGCCGCCGCGGCGTACAGCCAACGGCTTTTTCCCGAAAGCAATCTCAAAGCCTTTCTCCGCCGCTTGATAGGCGGGAAGGGAGATGGGGCAGACATAACCCTGTCCTCCATGCATCGGAGTGACTTTCACCTGTACCGTGTCAGGAGCAATACTAAGAATATAATCCGCAAACATTTGAGAAATCTTATGGTGGTCCTGATGTGGAACCAACCGGCAGGAGACTTTGGCGTAAGCTTTTGAGGGAAGCACGGTTTTGGAACCTTCTCCTGTATACCCGCCCCATATACCGCATACGTCAAAAGACGGCCGGCAACTGTTACGTTCCAATGTACTGTATCCTTTTTCTCCGAATACTTCCTTCACACCGATCGCTTCTTTGTATTTCTTTTCATCAAAAGGAATACGGGCAATCATCTCCCGTTCGGCTTGTGGAACTTCTTCTACATCGTCATAGAACCCGGGAATGGTGATTCTTCCATCCGCATCGGTTATTTTACTGATAATCTTGCATAACACATTAATCGGATTGGCTACCGCACCTCCGAAATGTCCGGAATGTAAATCACGGTTTGGTCCCGTAACTTCTATTTCCCAATAAGCTAGGCCACGCAGACCTGTGGTTAACGAAGGGAGTTCCGCTCCTAGCATGCTAGTGTCCGAAACAAGAATCACATCGGATTTCAACAACTCTTTGTGCTCTTCGCAAAAAGCCTCCAAACTGGGAGAACCGATTTCCTCTTCTCCTTCAAAGATAAACTTCACGTTATTTTTCAGCAGTCCGTTCTTGAGGAGATATTGGAGGGCTTTCACCTGAATAAATGATTGTCCTTTGTCATCATCCGCACCACGTGCCCAAATGTGACCGTCACGTATTTCCGGCTCGAACGGTTGGCTTTTCCAAAGCTCCAACGGCTCGGCAGGCATCACGTCATAATGGGCGTAGACTAAAATAGTTTTTGCGCTCGGGTCTACTATCTTTTGGGCAAAGACAATCGGATTGCCTTTGGAGGGCATTACCAATGCTTCGTCCGCTCCGGCTTCCAATAATAGCTGTGCCCAGCGTTCGGCGCACGCCAGCATATCATCATGGTGTTCGGGCAGTGCACTGATACTTGGAATGCGGATGAGACTGAACAAATCCTCCATCATTCGGGATTCGTTCTCTGCTATATATTTCTGAATTTCGTTCATAAATTGAATTAAACATTAAAGCTGCGTGGTTTTATCTAGCAGGTAATAGTCAAGTATAGTCATCGCAGCCATTGCCTCTACAATGGGAACGGCGCGTGGCAGTACACAGGCGTCATGACGGCCGCGAGCTTTCAGCGTGGTGTCCACTCCGTCGATATTAACAGTCTCCTGCTCCATCAACAGCGTAGCGATCGGTTTGAATACCACACGGAAATAAATGTCCTGTCCGTTACTCAATCCTCCCTGAATACCTCCTGAATGGTTGGTATGCGTTTCAATCCGTCCGTTGTTGTTATAGAAAACGTCGTTCTGTTCCGACCCCTTCATCTTCAGTCCCTTGAATCCTTCACCGTACTCAAATGCTTTGGCGGCGTTGATACTTAACATCGCATTTCCCAAAGCCGCATGGAGCTTACCGAAAACGGGTTGTCCCAAACCGATGGGGCAGCCTTTGATGACACAAGTCAGCGTACCGCCGATAGTATCGCCTTCTCCTTTTACCTTATATATAAGGTCTGCCATTTCTTTTGCCTTTTCCGGGTCCGGGCAGCGTACATCATTTGTCTCGATCAAGTCGAGATCATAGTCCGAGTAAGTGCCTTCCAGTTTGATAGCTCCTACCTGTGAGGTGTAAGCAGTGATACTGATACCTAACTGGCGGAGTGCCAGCTTGGCCAAAGCACCGGCTACGACGCGTGATACCGTTTCGCGTGCAGACGAACGTCCGCCGCCACGATGATCGCGGATACCATACTTCACTGTGTAAGTATAGTCAGCGTGTGAAGGGCGATATACATTTTTCAGATTGTTGTAGTCATTAGAATGTTGGTTTTCGTTCCAAACGATAAAACCGATGGGGCAACCGGTTGACTTACCTTCAAAAATACCGGAAAGAAACTCTACTTTATCAGCTTCTTTGCGTGCGGTGGTAAGGATGGATTGTCCCGGACGGCGCCGGTTCAGTTCCTGTTGTACGAATTCTTCGTCGATAGTGATTCCGGCGGGAAATCCGTCAATTACTCCTCCAATTCCTTTTCCATGAGACTCACCAAAACTTGTGAGCCGAAAGATGTTGCCAAATGAATTAAACATAGTCGTGGCTTTTTAAAATTACTGTATGCAAATATAACAAAGTTTTCGATAAGATTGTTGTGAACTCAAAATATCTTCAAAAAAGGTGGCATATTGAACCTTTTTTCTTCTTTTCAGTTGATAAATGATGATTAATAATAACTAAACCAATGACTGTATGAAAAAGAATCCATGAACGGGAAGATAATGACGTTCGGGGATATTGTAATAGACAAGTGCACCGTAAAGAAGGGAGAGGGGATTTCGACCTTTACAGGACAACAGCAACTTACATTTGCTGGAGAGGCGGCTGCCTTGGGAGCTTGCGATGTAACTGTGGTGAGTTATATTTTAGAATGCATACCCGAAGCCGATATTCAGATATATAGGGTACATCGAGAAAGTGATCGTATGGAAGTCATTCTTGAAGATATTGTTGAGTCCCCAGGTAAGGTCGGCGTATATGTTGAGATGTTTGAACGCTCTCCATCCGGCTCCTGCCTGAAGTCCCCACTGAAAACGTCTCAGATCGTCGGAGAAGTCATAAGTTGCAATTTTATCATCGGTAAATTCTACTTTAGGTCCTGTTGGATCGTCCTCACGCAGATATCCTTCGTATACGTGTCCTGAAAATTCCCTTGAAAGTATATAGGAAAAATAAGGGCCTGCTTTCACATTCCAACGGCTACTCAACTTATAAGTAGCCATCAATGGGATGGTTAATCCGGCGGTATGTACTTTGGTCTTTACCCCTCCTGTCCATACTCCGCTGATCCTTTCACCTCCTTGTCCCAGAATTTCCATACTGTAATTCTTTACGGTAGCTTCGGTGGTCATAGCCTTGTTTTCAAGCCGTAGCCCTACGATGACACCCAGTTTGTTCTGAACCGCTACCCATTTGGTCACTTCACCCCCGATTGTAATGGCGAGAGTCGGGTTGTAACCGTCAATAGACCGGATTTCCGCCGGTAAAGGAAGCGGAGCTGTACCGCCGATACTGATTCCTGCTTTCACTTCGTATTCCAATCCGCGAAGGGCGGAACGGATAAGCGTTTCATTTCTATCCACTTGTGCATAACCGGGCAGGGCAACACTTAAACAAATAAGCAGACCGAATGTATAAAGGTATTTTTTCATCGCTGTAATTATTATAAAATCATTTAGGTTTTAGTTTTCTGTATGATAGACCAGTTCGACTTCATCAATCAGCAAGGTGCTTCCGATGGCTCCATTGAAATAAGCGCCTTCCAGACTGGAGGTAAAGACGATTGCTACGTTGTATTTTCCATCCCTTAGCTTTTCTTTGTCGATGAACTTGCCGGGGCGGGTAATAAACGGAAGTTTGAAATAAGTCCATTCATCTGTTTCTTTGGCATTGTCGATGCGTGCTATTGAAACCAGATTCGGACTGGTGAACGCATTACTTCCGTCAAGAGTAGGAACAGACTCGCTCGTTTCGTACATGATGGCGTATATATCGCAAATGTCACGTTTTCCGTCAACGGGTTTTCCTTCTTCGGTGAACTTGCCTCCCGCCTTGTATTTATAATAACCGGCCAGATAGGTCGGCACATAACGGAAAGGCAGACCGAATTTGGTAGCTTGCAGCGGATAGCTCATGGCATTGTTCACATCAAAAGAGCCGATAAATAAGTTTCCTGCGGCAATGGGCATACCCATTAACTGCCCGAAGAAACCGGTACTTCGCGTTACTAATGAAAGACATTTTCCTTCTTTACCATCCGCTATTTGGAAAGTGGGGTAGTCGTCGGCTGTTTTAGGAACACCGGTCATGGCATAACCCGCATTTCCGCTGGCCCATTCCATAATCACTTTGTCTTCTTGCCGTTCTACGAATATATAGTATTTTTTCCCACCGAGAGTGTCCTCGAAGTTGTAGTTAGTTGCAAGTTCCGTATCAATAACCGAAACTGTATATGTTTTTTTCCATACTCCGTCGGCTGCTGTGACAGTGTATTTTTGCGGTAGATTAAAATCGTGTACCGTTCCGCTCAAAGGGCTGATGGTAGCTCCCGGAGTCAGGGTGAATTCCGGTGCAAGGGCCGAAACGTCTGTTCCCGGTCCCACAAAAAGAGTTACCGAATTATTATTAATGATAGGACTTGTAGTCATTACTGCTTTCGGCAGTGTGCAGCTAAGTATATCTGCTTCTGCGTTAAGAGCTTCGTCACGGATGCAAGAAGAGATGATAATACTTACCAGGAAATATAAAATCACGTGTTTTGCTTTCATTTTTCTCTTTTTTCTTACTGTTAAAGTTTAGTTCTCAGAAGCGTTTATAACAAAATGAAATTTTATTTGTTCAGTAAGAGATGTATGATAAAAAAGATTTTCTTACTTTTGTGTGTACTTAAAACTTATGAGTTTATGACTGAGTCAGAAAGAAGGCAAATTATAGAACTGATTAAGAGAGAGGTAATTCCGGCTATCGGATGTACAGAACCTATTGCTGTGGCGCTTTGTGTAGCGAAAGCTGCCGAAACATTGGGGATGCGTCCGGAGAAGATAGAAGTACTGCTCAGTGCCAACATTTTAAAAAATGCGATGGGGGTAGGAATACCGGGCACAGGAATGGTAGGACTTCCCATTGCCGTTGCTTTAGGAGCATTGATAGGCAAATCAGAGTACCAGCTGGAAGTATTGAAAGACTGTACACCGGAAGCTGTAGAGTGCGGAAAGCAGTTTATTGCGGAAAGACGGATTTGTATTTCCTTGAAAGATAATATCACGGAAAAGCTCTATATCGAAGTGATTTGCAGGTCCGGAGATAGAACGGCGAAAGCTGTAATTGCCGGTGGTCATACCACCTTTATATATATAGCCGATGGAGGCAACGTATTACTAGACAGGCAGCATACAACCGATGAAGAAGAGGAAGCGACCGCTCCCGAACTGAACCTGCGTAAGGTTTATGATTTTGCCTTGACAGCTCCTTTGGATGAAATTCGTTTTATTCTTGATACGGCACGTTTGAACAAGGCTGCTGCCGAACAAGCCTTTAAAGGCAGTTACGGACACTCTTTGGGAAGAATGCTTCGGGGAAGTTATGAACACAAAGTGATGGGTGACAGCGTATTCTCTCACATCCTCTCTTATACTTCTGCCGCTTGTGACGCTCGAATGGCAGGAGCTATGATTCCGGTCATGAGTAATTCCGGCAGTGGTAATCAAGGAATATCGGCCACGCTTCCTGTGGTGGTCTTTGCCGAAGAGAATAATAAGAATGAAGAAGAACTGATCCGTGCCTTGATGTTGAGTCATCTTACGGTTATTTATATCAAACAAAGTTTGGGACGTCTTTCCGCCCTCTGCGGTTGTGTGGTGGCTGCCACAGGTTCTAGTTGCGGAATCACTTGGCTGATGGGAGGAAACTATGACCAGGTTGCCTTTGCCGTTCAAAACATGATTGCCAACCTGACGGGCATGATTTGTGACGGTGCAAAACCGAGTTGTGCCCTAAAAGTGACTACCGGAGTCTCAACAGCTGTACTGTCTGCTATGATGGCAATGGAAGACCGTTGTGTAACTTCTGTGGAAGGTATTATTGATGAAGATGTAGATCAAAGTATCCGTAATCTGACAAGAATCGGCTCACAAGCTATGAACGAAACGGATAAAATGGTACTCGATATCATGACGCACAAAGGATGCTAGAAAATGAGGAGTTAGAAAATGAAAAATGAGGAATGAAGAATTAGCTGCGCAATGGTTGATAGCAATTCTTCATTCCTCATTTTTAACTCTTCATTAACTTAGTGGCAACAGCCGCCACCGCATTCGTGGTCATTGCAGCCACCATCACCGCAACTGTCGCATCCGCAACCGCAGCCTTCGCCACTCATCATTTTCACCAGTTCCTGAATTTCTTCGTTAGTAGCAGGACGGCTTTCAATCACTTCGCCTTCAAAGATGAGATCGGCGCCTGCCAACGGATGGTTGAGGTCAACGACTACTACATCCGGTTTGATTTCTACTACGCTGGCATTTACGCGTTGACCGTCACCGGTCATCAAAGGTACGATATTACCCTCTTTGATATGGTCGCTGTCGAACTTGCCGTCAACCTCAAAGATATTTTTCGGGAGATCAATCACGTGTTGCTCGTCATATTGACCGTATGCCTTGTCTGCCGGAATGGTGAAGTCAAATTTGTCACCTTTAGAAAGAGAAGTTATCTGGTTCTCGAAGTCCTCGAGTGTTGTTCCTAATCCTGAAATGAACTGAAAGGGATGTTCTGCTTTTGCTTCTTCGAACAATTCCTTTTCACCATCTTCCATTGTATATAATTTGTATGCAACGGTAATGTACTTGTTTTCTACTGTTTCCATCTAATTCTTTTTATTTCTAAATTAATAAATCCCGCAAATGCGGGCTGACAAAGATACGAATTATTTATTTCTGCCGTGATATAGGGAAGGTATATTTCAAAATATTAAATGCTTTTGTTAGAAAGGGACAATAGGATTCCACTTATATAATAGTTGTAAATTTAACCTCTAAGTGATAAAATAGAGAAATAACGCCTCTCTTTTCTTACAATTATTCGTTTTTATGTGATTTTTTTTCTTCGATTTGTTTGGATATAATAAAAAAGCCCTTACCTTTGCAGCACAAAAATAAAGAAAAGAAGATATGAATAACTTACACACATCTATTAACCTAGCAGTCTTGCATATTATTCGCGTCGTGGTGGTCCCATCAAGAGCGTGAGAAAGGTTTTGTGCTGTATGTATTCGTACCATAAAGATAAAATTTAGAGCCTTTCTCACTGGTGTGAGAGAGGCTTTTTAATTAAAAGATAGATTGAAATGAAAAAGCAATTACGCAGTTCGTTTAGTACACAAGGCCGTCGGATGGCGGGAGCCCGTGCGTTGTGGGTAGCCAACGGCATGAAGAAGAATCAGATGGGTAAGCCTATCATCGCTATAGTCAATTCATTCACACAGTTTGTGCCGGGACATGTGCACTTGCATGAGATCGGCCAGTTGGTGAAAGCGGAGATCGAAAAGCTGGGGTGCTTCGCTGCGGAATTCAATACAATCGCTATCGACGACGGTATAGCTATGGGGCATGATGGAATGCTTTACTCGCTTCCTTCCCGTGATATCATCGCAGACAGTGTGGAATATATGGTGAATGCTCATAAGGCAGACGCGATGGTATGTATCAGTAATTGTGACAAGATCACTCCGGGGATGTTGATGGCGGCGATGCGTCTGAATATACCTGCTGTATTTGTGTCGGGTGGTCCTATGGAGGCGGGTGAATGGAACGGTCAGTATTTGGATTTGATCGACGCGATGATTAAGTCGGCCGACCAAAGTGTGAGTGACGAGGAAGTTGCCAATATCGAGCAGAACGCTTGTCCTACCTGCGGATGTTGTTCCGGTATGTTTACAGCAAATTCTATGAACTGCTTGAACGAAGCCATCGGCTTGGCTCTTCCCGGAAACGGGACCATTGTAGCCACGCATGAAAACCGTACGCAGCTTTTCAAAGATGCTGCTAAGTTGATTGTGGATAATGCGATGAAATATTATGAAGAGGGGGACGAGAGCGTGCTTCCGCGTAGCATTGCCACTCGCCAAGCTTTTCTGAATGCCATGACTTTGGATATTGCGATGGGTGGTTCTACCAATACGGTTCTTCACCTGTTGGCTGTTGCCCATGAAGCGGGAGTCGACTTCAAGATGGACGACATTGATATGCTTTCCCGCAAGGCTCCGTGCCTTTGCAAAGTAGCTCCGAACACACAGAAGTACCACATTCAGGATGTGAACCGTGCCGGTGGAATTATTGCAATCATGGACGAACTGTCCAAAGCTGGTCTGGTGGACACGTCTGTTCGCCGGGTAGACGGAATGACGTTGGCAGAGGCTATTGATAAGTATTCCATTACAAGTCCGAACGTAAGTGAAGAGGCTATCAAAAAATATTCGAGCGCAGCCGGAAATAGATTTAACCTCGTACTCGGCTCGCAAGGTATGTATTATAAGGAACTGGATAAAGACCGTGCAACCGGATGTATCCGTGATTTGGAACACGCTTACAGCAAAGACGGCGGCCTGGCCGTATTGAAAGGTAACATTGCTCAAGACGGTTGTGTGGTAAAAACGGCAGGGGTAGACGAAAGTATCTGGAAGTTTACCGGACCTGCTAAAGTGTTTGATTCGCAAGAAGCAGCCTGCGAAGGTATTCTGGGAGGTCGAGTCGTCAGTGGCGACGTTGTCGTCATCACGCACGAAGGTCCGAAGGGTGGTCCCGGTATGCAGGAAATGCTTTATCCTACCT
>OGMF01003883.1_pt1 | contig 10773 bp, 9 predicted proteins | sample 1572921 | NCBI WGS metagenome assembly OGMF01 (sample SAMEA2581919, study PRJEB24529) | metagenome | biome: Human gut stool | place: China | collected 2011
CGACAGATACCGTGCATTTATTTGAAGCCGCCATTGATTTACTGTCCTATGCCACCTACCTCAAATGCGAGGGCAAGCACTATAAAGCAGAAAATTACCCAAAGCGATTACGTTGTGGTATTTGGTGACGGAATAAATGATTTGGAAATGTTTGAGGTTGCTGATGAGTGCTACGCTATGGCCAATGCCGAACCTGAATTAAAAGCAGCAGCTACAAAAATAATAGAGGGCAATGACAATGACGGAGTTGCCCGTTGGTTAGCAGAAAATACATTAAATTTTTAACGGAGGTTACATAAGTGAAGATTGCAGCGTATCAGTTTGCGGTATCAGGAGATATCAGAAATAATTTTGAAGAAATTAAAAAAGCGATAAGTATGGCAAAAGAAAACTTGGTTGAATTGGTTATTTTCCCTGAGTGTGCCTTAACCGGTTATCCTCCGAAAGATATTCCCAATTCAACCTGTATTGATTTTAAAATTGTTGATGACATATGTCACAAACTTCAAATGTTATCAGATGAAAAAGAGATTTCGTTTATTGTAGGAACGATATATAGGGATGAAAAGATTTATAACAGGGCAATTCTTTTTCAGCCATATAAAAATTGTCAATTTTATGACAAGCGAGCTTTATGGGGATGGGATAGAGATAATTTTACAGAAGGGCAAAACGAAGGCATTTTTGAAATAGGCGGTATTACTATCGGAGTCCGTATTTGTTTTGAAATAAGGTTTCCAGAATATTTTCGTGAGTTGTATAAACAAAGGACAGACTTAAACGTGGTTTTGTTTTATGATGTTTCGGATGTTGATGACCATGACAGATACAATATGATTAAGGGACATTTGCAAACACGTGCGGTAGAAAATGTGACTACCGTTATTTCTGTTGATTCAATTAAGCCGTTCCAAACGGCACCTACTGCCGTAATAGGAAAATCCGGTGAAATTATAAAAGAATGTGACAGGAATAAAACAGAACTCCTAATATATGATTTTGAAAAGTCGGATGATGATTTTGGAGAACATGGAAGAAGAGAGATATCGGATTCGTTTGTACTCAATGGGGTGAGGTAATGGATTTATATAAATTTTTAAAATAAACAAAAAAAATTTAATAATATATGGTAAATTTTATTTAGTATAGTATAATGTAAGCGAATGATAATTTTTAGTTATGCAACATTAAGAGAAAAACATGATACCAATAGTTAGTAATAAAATAGCTATTTTAAATTTCAGTGCGAGTTTTAAAATATAAAAATAAAAGGAATAATTATGAAGAAAACTAATGCTCAAAAATTTTCTCGAGAATTTGAAGCCTTTGTCCTAGAATATCTAAAATATAATTATAATATTACAGATGATAATTTTTCTCGACTTACACCTACTACTGGAGATGGTGGATATGATGGAGTTATTTATTGGCTGAAATCCGACTCACCTCATAATATACATGAGACATTGTTTGAGGCTAAGCTAAGAAGTGCATTAGGTTATGCGCTTCCTATGAATGATTTTTCTAAGTCATTGATAATTGCTGTTAATCGTTTTTCTGATGAACTTTATATTGCTACAAATATTACTTTTTCATCTGAAACAATAAAGCAGTTGAATATATTTTCAAATAGAACCGGAATAGCGGTCAAAACACTAAACGGGAAAGACTTGTATAAATGGTTTAAGAATACGACTTTAAATAACGATGTTCGTTTTGATACAGAATTTATAAATTTTCTAGAGCGTTCTGCAGAAAAGATAACAGAATATAGATTGACTGATTCTTTTTGTTATGATAATCAGTCAGTGTCACCATACATACAAGATTATGTACGTTCCAAAAGTATTGATGAATTACAAAAAACAATTTTATCTGCTCGAAAGGGAACTATTTTAATTGATGGTAAGCGAGGTAGTGGCAAAAGTCGAATGGCCTTAGAAATTCAATATAAGCTGAAAAAATCAGGTTATCTAACAGCCGAAATAGATGTTAGATATGCAAACACATCACGAGTAATTTTTTTAGAATTATTACAAATTATATGGGGAATTTCACCAGAAACAATAATTAATTGCTCCGAAGGGGAATTAGAACTTATTTTTTCTGAAATAGGCAAAAAGAGGCTAGAAAAAGATAAAATAGAATGCTTTAAACAAATTTTCAACAAAGATATTGAAGAATATACAGGGCATTGGGATGTTTATCAGTTGTATTTAATTGAATTAGTCGACATACTTTTTGCACATTATACAGAAAGAATAAATTTTTGCATACACATACATAATCTTGATGCTGGGTACTATGAAAGTTGTCAGTTTATATGGAAGATAGTGTCAAAATTGCAAAACTATAACATTTTATTTTTAATTGAATTACGTAATGATTATAATGGTATTTCACATATTTCTAAGACCTATTGGAATAAGATTTGTGATAATTTTAATACTTTGGAATCTGTATTAAAAAGATATTATGTTAGTGAACTATCTTTAGAAGAAAAAGAACAATATATTGTGTGGAAATTTCCTAACTTATCGAAACACCAAGTTACATTTTTAAGCAATGAGGTATCTGATAATCCACTAATTTTGAATTCAACAATGGAAATTCTAATATCAAATCTTTCGACAATGGAGCTTTTTGGTATAGAATTTTCAGATGTAGAATTTAAGAAAGAACTAAATTATTTTAAAAAAACATATGAAAATGAAATTGTAAGTCGATTAATCTATTCAAAAGTTCGTCTTGAAGGATTTGAACGTTTAGTATTACCGTTAGCACTTATATCTATTTTAAATGGGAAGTGTAATATTAAATATATGCAAAAAATAATTGGATATGACAAAGACGAATTAATAGAAATTCTTTTAGATATTGGAATATTTTATATTCGAAACGATATAATAGAAATAAAACATGAACTTTATCTAAACAGTTTATTGAAGTATTCTGAGTATATATCTAATTCTTCGTTGCAACAACTAGCGGAAAAAATGTTAAATCAAATAGATATCTTCTATAGTGATGCTTTGCAGAAAGAGATGCTAAAATTAAAGCTATTAAATATTCTAAACCAAAAGTATTCTTTTATAGAATTGAGTTGTGAAATTGGAAAAACACTTATTCAACAAGGAGATCTTCAACAAGCATTACATATATATGAATGTGGATATGAAGAATTAAAATACGTTAGTTGTGTGAATGTTAAATATACACTAATTAAATTAGAAATTCTAAAAAAGATGTTATATATTCACGCAATTTCTAAAGGTGATAATTCTAATGAAATGCGATGTCTTTTAGATGTGTTTCATTGTATAATTATACAAAATCGACGTATACTAAAACACAATGATGCATATATAGATGCGTGCTTAAATTATATGATTTTTGAAATGAAACAATTTCATAGAATGGCAAAGCATTCCGAATGTTTAGAATATGCTTATATAGCAAGGCGTGTTGCAAGAAAAGTGGGGTCATATTATAGTCATCCTGAAACTATGGAACAAATTTTATGGCTTAAATCACTGTCAATCAAACATATATCTGGAATTCAGGCATGTATGCAATCATTCAAAAATGACATACATAAAAATCCAGGGTTACCACTGTTAATATACTCTTATAATACACATAAAACTTCCACAATATCAAGAAACGAACCACAAACTGCGTTGAAATATTTTAAGGCAAACGAGAAGTATTATTCTGCCTTATCTATGGCTGATCAGCTTCATAATCGTGTAAATATTGCTAATATGTATTTTTTTCTAAAAAAATATGATGAATCTATTAATATGGCAAAAGAAATAATTGGTGATGCGATTATCTATGATATAAAAATAGAATTGGGAAGAAGCTATAATTTAATTGGAAATTATTGTGTATTATCAGAAAATAATGAAGGTGGTATAAATTATTACAAAAAGTCCATAGAAATATTTGAAAGATTACAAAATTATATCAATCTTTGGCCACCATTGGTAAATCTCTCATATGTATACTTTAATTGTAAAGATTATATAAATGCATTAAATTATGCGGAAAAGGCAATAAAAATAATTCTCCTACGAAAAGAGGAGTTACGTGTAAATGAGGAAAAAGATGCAAATAATGGGGCAAAATTATATATAGGAACAATTATAATTTTACATATCCTTTATGGTATCTTGCCCCATAATGCAAAAGCCAAATTGATTTATAATTTATTTAATGATAATATTAAACAATATCTGTCTGCGAAAATACTTAAAGTTATAGAATCCGAAAAAGAATATAGAGACTTTTTCAAAGATTCTGCATATGAGCATAACTCAAAAATTTTATTAAAACTATAGTTGGATTAATATATTAAAAACACCTTTTATGTGAAAAAAAATTTCAGTGATTTTTGACTGTTTTGAGTCGTTAAAAATTACATCACAAATCATATTTTCAATACATACAAATAAGCCCCATGTCAGGATTTGAGTTTTTGGAATACCCCAAATACTAGAGAATGATGTTAAAATGGATAATGTTTCTTTTTCTAGTAGACAATCTTTTTGTAGTAATATATCAAAAATTAATATCCCTGCATCCAAGCCTTCTTGTGTGTATTTCCAGTGGTATGTTGGAAGAAAACAAATTTTATTATTAAAAATTCCAACATGACCTAGTGGAGGTTGAGCATATTGTATACAGAAATTACATATAAAGTTATTAGGATTAGCTAGAAATAACTTAATAGCATTTGGAATTCTCCTTATTTCTTTTTTTAATTTATTATTATTTAAGAGGGTAATACTCTTTTGCAAATTTTCCCAATAAGAAACTATGGAAATTCCTATGGACTCATCTACAATTGATAGTTTTGAAAAATATTTTAATTGAATGGCAATTTCATATATATGAGTCTGAATTTCATTACTATTTAACATTTGTATGTGTGGAAGAAGAATCAAAAGATTTTTGTAGTTTATATTTATTGGAGTTAAAATAATGGGAGACTTTAAAGTGAATGAACATTTCTCTATTATTTCGTAAGTATTCCAAACATCTTTTGTTTCAGTATGGTCCCATATTTTTCTTTTATTCAGTTTGGGATAAATGTGCTTTATAACATATTGGTTATTGCATTTCCAAATATCACATGAAGAAATTTGTTCATACATATCGGGTATAATTTCCTCATTAATACAAGATCTTGTAAAATTAATGATATTTTCTAGACATGGCTTGTGGTAAAAATAAGGATATGTTGCAACAATTCCTTTATCGAAATAGTCATCGATATTAATTGGACCGAAATCGCAATTATTTATATAATTTACATTGTCGATTAAAGATATGTATAAATCTTTAATTCGTGTTTCACGATTCCATTTTTTTTCAATTGCCAAAAATATATTTTTTCCATTTTCACCTAAAACTGAAGATAAAATTGGACTGAGTACAAAGTGTGACATTCGAAGTATAAGGGTTTCAATATCTCCATAATTAATAGTAAAACCATTTATCCAATTTTTTATATAGTCTTTTCCAAAACCGGTATTGGTTGAAATTACAGGAATTCCTTGGCATAGTGCTTCCAGTATTACTCGTCCTCCACCTTCAAAAACTGAATGAGTAACTAATACTGCGGTTTTTAAGTAAATTGTACTGATAGCAGCCGGGTTTAAATATCCCCACCAAGTAATTCGTTTGTTTTGTTCATATTTATTTAGAATATCCAATGGAACCGCTAATTTTGTTCGAAAATTTTCTATTTCGTATGGAGTATTTCCTACAATCCATAATGGTGGAATGGCACCATTAAAACGTTTGTCCAATTCAATCCATGCATTAATTATAATATCTACACCTTTAGTTTGACTAATTCGTCCAACATATGTAAAAGCACCATAATTCCACCAATTATCTTTTGAAATACGCAAATCATCAAACCCTATAGGTTTTAAAGGTACATCTGATTGAGAAAAGTTTTGTGGTATACCATAACGGTCATATATCGGAGAGTGGTACTCACTTGCAATATTTTGACCTTCCACAATTATCTTATTATTTTTTATTTTGTAGTATTTATGTAATATTCTTTTTTCTTCTTCTGTAATTGCCAAAATATATTTAGCCTTATTCAAAAATATATTTTCATAATCAAATTGTTGATTTATTGCAGGCGGATATCCAGAAAGCAGTTTTTGTTTTGAAAGCGAAACTGTAGTATGAATAAATGGAATTTGATATTTTTCTGAAAGACTTGTTGCAACCAATCCAGATAACCAATAAAAACTATGAATTAAACGGATATTAGTAGTACTATTAATTATTTTTTCTATTTCAAATATAAAGTTTTCTATTTCATGTATATAATTATTCTTACATAATAAATATTCAGATGGTGCAAATAAACGATATAATATTATTTTAGAGCTTATTTGTATAACAGAAGGTTTTGTATAATTACCTGTAGTATTTGTAACAAAAATGCAATTATATGTGTCATCAGTTATCAGAAAATTCATTAAATCACAAACTGATGCATTATAACCTCCAGTTCCAGATAATGAACCGGCAGCAAGTGTGGGGTCTCCGAGAAAGCATAATATCAAAATGGTTTTTGTTTTCATAAGTATCCTTTGCTATTTATTGTTGTTACTTGCTATGTATAGCTAACCGATAACTAAAAATTATCCGTCACTCACGTCAAAACTTAAACCTCTGTCTGGGATGTTTGGTGGTTAGGATGTCTTTTTGTTTTGAGAGGGCAACGTGTGTGTAAATTTCCGTGACAGTGATGGAACTGTGTCCAAGCATTTCCTGAATGTACCTTATGTCGACATCCGCCTCAAGCAGGCTGGTAGCGAAAGTGTGACGGAACATATGTGGCGTTATATGAAGGTCAATGGAGGCGAGGGCGCAATACTTTTTAAGCATACGTCTGATGGATTGGTCAGAAAGCCGGGTTCCGTTGGGATTGGAGAAAAAATATCCGCAGTTATTAATTTCAGTGATGAATTCTGCTTTGTATTTTTCAAGAAGCATCAAAACATCTTTACTCCCAATCTGGATAATTCGTTCCTTTGAACCTTTTCCATATATGCGGATTGTTGCAATATTTAAATCAACGTCAACATTTCTTAAATTGCACAGTTCGGAGATCCTGACGCCGGTAGAAAATAATGTTTCGCATATAGCAATATCAAGAAGAGTGCGTTTTTTACGGTAGCTTGTGTGGGCGGCAGAATGTTCTTTGTATATGGATGCAAGTAAATTTTCCACTATATAGAGGGGAATTGTTTTTGGTAGAATTAAAGGTTCCCTGAAGCTTGTTTTTATCTTACCAAAAGGATTTTTTTCAATGTAATCTTTATATTCGAGGAAAGTGTAAAAGGATTTGACAGTTGCAAGCTTTCTCTTAGCTGTTTTGGGTTTGAAGCTGCGATGCAGATAACCAATGTAGTTTTCAATATCGGATATGGAAATGGTCTGTATATATGGATTGTTTAAAAAATCAATAAACTGGTTTAAATCGGTGCAATAAGCTTTAAGTGTTTTACTGTTAAGGCATTTTTGTGTTTCGCAGTATTCAATATATTTTTCAGTAATGTTAAGTAAAGTATTCATTTGTAGAAATCTCCTTTTAAATAAGTGCTTAGAATAATATATAAGACGAACAACCATATTTCCAACCGGATATGAGTTTTCTTTTGCATCAGGAAGAATATATTTAATAGAGGGAATTACAATATAGGAATTGTATATCATTTGTGATAGAATAAACTCTACCTATTTGTCTACAGTAAATTGAATGGGAGTACGAGAACAATGCGTTAAAATATATGGCAGGGGTATTTACGGATGCTATTATTTAAGAAAGTAAGGTGATTATTCTGAAAATAGATATCGTTGGTTCTGTTGCGAGCGGAAAGACAACGCTTTCAAGAAAAATATCCAAGGAATTTAATATTCCTCATTATGAAAAAGACAATGTTGTGTGGAAAAGAACTCCAAGCGGTGATGTAAAAAGAACACCCCAGGAGAGGGATGCGTATTTTAATGACATTATCAGCAAGAAAGAATGGGTTGTGGAAGGCTCGCCAAGACAATCACTCAAGGAAAGCTATGCTTGCTGCGATTATATAATAGTATTAGATGAATATACGCTTACAAGGTTAATAAGGGTATTTAAACGTTGGATAAATCAAAGGAGAGGAAAAGAAAAATATAATTCAAAACCTACATTAAAATTTTTATGGCAGAATATAAAATGGGTATTTGAGTTTAATAAGATAAAAAAGAATTTGCTTTATGAATTAGAAAATTACGGCGAAAAGGTTAAGAAATTTAGACACTCAAAAGACGCTTATGGATTTCTTGTAGAAAGCAGAATATAACAGGACAACTTCATTTCCAACCAAATTTGAGGTTCCTTTTATACCCGCTAGATTATATAATTATGGAAAAGACGAAGAACGGAGGATTATTATTCAATTATAATTATAATTCTGCGAATAGAATGTAAAGAAATGTATATAATAACGCACATTGACAAGCAGGGTTAAAATGAGTTATATGTTAAATAACAAAATTTACCCCCAAATAATCAAAATACGTTAGAAGGTGATTTTATGTTGCATACAAAGAAGACTATGCATCAATTACGACCTATTTTCAAAGAGAACCTATAAGTTATGGCGAGGCAATAAAGTCGGTTGAGATTATTGCAATTTCTAGAAGTTGAAAGGTGTTTCAAGATGAGCAAATTGTTGGAGCATAGCTCTGTTGACTAAAGTACAGGAGTAAAAGTGTGAAAATTATTAAATTTGAAGAAATCTATCGGGATGATATGATTTTTATGGTTTTACAGGCAAAAGATGCTTTGGGGAGAAAACCTACTATAAATCCAGACCTTCTTGATATTAAGGCAAACTATCTTGATTACAATGATATGTTTTGGCTTGCAATAGATGAAAATGACAGGGTAGTCGGATGTATTGGATGTTCAAGAATTACTGATACAGATCAAGCATTTTTGCATAGGCTTTATATAAAACCATCATTAAAACGAAAGGGAATCGGTTCAAAGTTACTTGATACGGCAGAGTTATGGATGTGTGAAAACGGTATTACGGTTTCAAAAGTACATTTGGGGACACCAAAAGAGCAGTGGTTTGAATCTTATGCTTTTTATCCGAAACACGGATATATAGAATATGAACCAAGGTATATGATGAAGGTTCTGTAATTAATGAAAGCCAAAAGTAACATATTTATTATGATTATTGAGTAGTACAACAAATAAAATGAAATATGTTTTGGGTTTGGGGTACGATATTGAATTGGCTTATGTAAAAGAAAAAGTGACAGCGATGGTGACACTGTTTGATGGAAGTGCCTAAAATGGCAAAGAAGAAAAATGAAATAAGTATTCGCTCAAGTGATGCGGAATATCTCACATATGTTGTTTCTGTGTCTGCGATCAATCAACATCTGAAAAAAATCTTTGGCAAGTCAGATTGTAAAAGATTATACCATTCAGGGCTGGACAATGGATGTAGACCGTCTAAAGAAGGGTACGATGTTACAGACCTTTATGCAACAGCTTTCGACTATGATAAAGATGCAAAAACCACAAGACGCTTTTTCAAAACTGTGCAGAACAAAATGCACTATGCCACGCACAGACATACTGCTGCGGAATTGATTGTTGAATGAGCGGATGCGGAAAAGGAACATATGGGACTGTATCTCGATTATGCCGAGTTGCAGGCCGAACGTCATATTCCTATGAGTATGGAGGATTGGGCGAAAAGACTTGACGGTTTCCTTGAATTTAATGGTGCTGAAATTCTCACAGGAGCAGGCAAGATAAGTGCAGAGCAGGCAAAACTCCACGCAGAAACGGAATTCGAGAAATATCGTGTAATTCAGGACAGATTGTTTATGTCTGATTATGACCGATATTTGCTTGAGTTAGAAGAAAAAGCAAAGGGATAAATAAAGACAAATTCGATAAAGAAAGCGTAATTGTGGAGGCATTGGAGCATTTTAAGATGATTCAGCAGGAATAAAAGGAGTTTGATTAACTTGAATTTGTGGAGAATACTGACTTATGAAAATACATATTATTGGTTGCAGTGGTTCTGGAAAAACCTATTTAGCAAATGCACTTTCAAAAAAATATAATATTTCCCATTTCGACTTAGATGATATTCAATGGGATAATAATGCCAAAGAATATGGCAAAAAGAGAACGCTTGATGAACGAAAAGTGTTATTACAAGAAATATTATATAATAATGATAAGTGGATAATTGAGGGAGTATATTATGCCTGGGTACAGCAAAGTTTTGATGAAGCTGATAAAATATATGTTTTAGATATGCCTGGTTATTTATATAAAAGTAGAATTATTATGCGCTCTATAAAAAGAAAATTGGGAATACAAAAAGGAAAAAGAGAAACTTTGAAATCGGTCTATAACTTTTTGAAATGGACTGAAACTTTTCTGAATAAAAATCTGAAAGAAATAAGAAGTATTTTAGATAGATATGATGATAAAGTTATATGGCTATCAAGAAAAAAAGATGTAGAGAAAATAATAAAGGCGGTATGATAACTTCAAGTTTGGAGGTACACGATGATAATAAAAATTGTTACACTTTCACTGATGGCAGTGTTTTACATCTGCTATTTTGCAAAGCTGATTAGTCAGAAAAAGCAAGGCATAGAGACAGACCAATTAGGAAAAGGAAAAGAGGGATTTGTCAAATTTATAGAAGTAGC
>OGMF01003889.1_pt1 | contig 10762 bp, 6 predicted proteins | sample 1572921 | NCBI WGS metagenome assembly OGMF01 (sample SAMEA2581919, study PRJEB24529) | metagenome | biome: Human gut stool | place: China | collected 2011
CATCGCCAGACGCGCCGCCGAATTGTGCGGTGGTGCCTTATCTTTATTCGGGGAAGAATCGGCTGATTTATTCGCGCGCCGCGCCGTACACGCGGCTGTCCAGCACGCCGATGTCCGGCAGATTGCGGTACTTCTCGGCGAAATCCAGCCCATAGCCGACGACGAACTCATCCGGAATCTTGAAGCAGTGGTAATCCACCGTCAGGTTGTGTTCCGGATTGCGGCGGTCGGGCTTGTCCAGCAGCGTCGCAATGCGGATGGAGGACGCGCCGCGGCCCATCAAATACTTGCCGAGGTAGAACAGCGTGTTGCCGCTGTCCACAATGTCCTCCACAATCAGCACGTCGCGCCCCTTAATGGACACGGACAGGTCTTTCTCCAGATTGACCACGCCGGAGGACTTGGTGGAGTTGCGATAGCTCGAAAGCGCCATGAAATCCAGCGTCACGGGCAAATCGACTTCGCGGATGAGGTCGGAGAAGAAGACGCTCGCGCCCTTCAAAATGCAGACCATCACCAGATCGCGTCCCTGATAGTCGTGGGTGATTTCCCGTCCCAGCTGGGCAACGGCTTTCTGGATGTCCTCACGCTTGACGAGAATCTTCGTCATGTCTTGATACAGCTTGGCATTGGTGTCCATCGTGTTGTCCTCCTAATATTATATGTGAGTATCAGTTGCTCTTGTCTTCGCGCAGGGGTGCGCCGCACACCTTGCACTGCTCCAGGTTTTTGTACGGTTCGTCGTCAATCTGCGTCCACTTGAAGGATGCCGTCAGCGGGCGATACCGCTGATTGATGGACGCGCAGTTCGGGTCGATGTGGTAATACGTTCCGCCGTTTTGGTTGTAGTAGAGAATCAAGTCCGGATGGCTGGTGTTCAGCACGGGCTGGGTGGCAAGGGCGTTGGTCGGGGTGGCGGTGCTTTCCTGCTCGTTGCTTTGCAGCGTCGCGGGGTCAACGTACCACACGCCGTCCTCCTTGACCATGCGCACCTTCCACAGGTAGACGCTTTCGCCCAGGGTGTTGTTCTTGTTGATGACGGCGCGCACCGTCACCATGCGGGCGATGTCGTTCGATGTGCCCGTGATGGCCGTGAAATCCCAGCTGACGGGCGTGCGGTTGGTCAGCACCTCGCCGAAGAGCTTCTGCGTCACCGCGTCCGTGCCGCCCTTGATGCTGCTGCGCCACGACGGGGCCGTCAGGTTGACCATTTGGCTGATGGCGTTGTTCTTCCACAGCGTGAAGAAGGAATGCAGCTGCGCGTAGCACTCCTCGGAGTCATCCACAGGCGTCGCGGTGGGCGTGGGCGCGGGATTGGGCGTGTCCGTCGCGGTCAGGTTGACATCGAGGCTGCTGCCTGATGTACTCCCCTGCTGCATCTGACCGGACTGATTCGGCTGCGCGGGGTTCTGATTGTCCGCCGCATTCGTCGCCAGTGCGCTGACGAGGCAGACGACCGCCGCCGACGCCAGCAAAAGCGACAGCACCAGCCGCGCGTTAGGCGTAACCAGCTCGCGGAGCCACAGCGCGGCGATGCTCGCCACCGCGCCGACGAGGACGATCCACTTCACCGCCGTCCACGCAAAGACCATGCTCAAGATGAAAAGAATCGGCAGCACGCCGAACATCAATACTTTTGCAATCGTATCCCACGGAATTTCCCTGCGCGCCGCCGGCTGCACCCGGAAGCCGCTGCGCCCCGACGTCGGGTACACGCGCTGACCGTCGGGGGTGTACTGCGCGTACTGCTGCTCCGGCGGCAAATCCGTTTCCTGCGGATTCTGCTGGCTGTAACCCTGCTGATTGTACGCCGGATTCGACTGCTGATACCCCTGCTGCTCGTAGGGCTGCTGATACCCGCCGGGCTGCACAAACCCCTGCTGGTCATACGGCTGCTGCTGATAAGGCTGCTGGGCGTATGGCTGCTGATAGCCCTGCTGCCCATACGGCTGCTGATACCCCTGCTGCTCGTAGCCCTGCCCATACGGCTGCTGATAACCTTGCTGACCGTATGGCTGCTGATATCCCTGCTGACCATAGGGCTGCTGATAATCCGCATACCCCTGCTGACCATATTGCGGCTGCCCATAGCCGTTTTGCGGCGCGTAGCCCTGACCATAGGCATCATTGGGCGCGTAGCCGCCATTCGGGGCATAGCCCTGCGCCGGCGGATAATTGCCCTGCGAAAAACCGGGCTGCTGAGGATTCTGTCCGGCGTCCCCGGCGCCATCATAGGGTGGACGGCTGTTGCTCATCCGGCTTCCTTTCCTTTCTTCCGCGCGTTTGTGCGCGAAGTTCCCTGCCGCGCCTTGTGCGGAGGGCATTTTGTTCCTCCCGCGCGCGGACTTTCACGCAAGCGCCTGAATCGCGCTTTACATGATAACGCATCTTACAGTATAGCACAAAAAAATGGCTTGTAAATAATAAATCGGAAAAATTCACGGTTTGTTCGCCTGTAAGATGGAAAGGATTCCACTTCCGTGCGATTTTTATTCCGCATTCCGCATTCCAATTTCCGAATTTGCCCCCTTGCAAAACGTCCCAACCTATGGTAAGATAGAGCGTGCCGACGAAAGTCAGCGAAATATTGGAAGCGATGACCGGGAAACAGTAGCGCGTGCAAGTCCCCTTCCTATTTCCAAATGAGAATGTGCCAAGATGCGAAGCGAATTTTTTCTGCTGGCTAACGGGAGTGAAACGCAGCGTAGCAGCGCTACGCTAAGTGGAACGAGCGGACGACAGAATGGAAAAGGCACGAGCAGACGACGCAGGCGAATGCAGGAAATAGTATCACAGGCGGAAGTAGTCCACGCCGCCCTCAAACAGCGGCTGATACTTGTCGCCGGGTACATTCTTGTAGAGATTTTCGCCGCTGCGCTCGGTGTGACCCATCTTGCCCAGCACGCGGCCGTCCGGGCTGGTGATGCCCTCGATGGCGAAATAGCTGGCGTTGGGGTTGAAACGCATATCCATCGACGGCGCGCCGGATAAGTCCACATACTGCGTGGCAATCTGCCCGTTCGCCGCAAGCTGGCGAATCAGCGCTTCCGGGCCGACAAACCGGCCTTCGCCGTGGCTGATGGCGACCGTGTGAATGTCATCCACCTTGCAGCGGGACAGCCACGGGGATTTATTCGACGCAATGCGCGTGCGGACGAGCATCGACTGGTGACGGCCGATTTCGTTGAACGTCAGCGTCGGGCACTGATCGGACGTGTCGATGATTTCGCCATACGGCACAAGCCCCAGCTTAATCAGCGCCTGGAAGCCGTTGCAAATGCCCAGCATCAGGCCGTCGCGGCGGTGGAGCAAATCATGCACCGCGTCCTTCATGGCAGGATTGCGGAAGAACGCCGTGATGAATTTCGCCGAGCCGTCGGGTTCGTCGCCGCCGGAGAAGCCGCCGGGCAGGACAATCATCTGGCTGCGCGCAATCATGCGGCTGGCCTCGGCAATCGACTGGGTAATGGCTTCAGGCGTCAGGTTGTTGATAACGAGGATTTCCGCCGCGCCGCCTGCGCGCTCGACCGCCCGCGCGGTGTCGTACTCGCAGTTCGTGCCGGGGAAAACCGGGATGAACGCCAGCGGCTTGACCGTCTTGACGGCGGGCACGGGGTAGGTTTCCGCCGAATAGGAGAACTTCTCCGTCGTTTCGCCGGTATGACCGCGGTAGGAGAACACCTTGTCCAGCTTGCCCTCGTAGATTTCCTGCATGGCGGTCAAATCAATGTGCTCGCCCTCGTACTCCAGCACCCACTCCGGCACGGTGTCGCCCACTTTCACGCCGAGGTCGATATCTTCGGTGCATTCCAGCAGCATCGCGCCGATCTGCTGCGCGAAGAGATTGCCGTCGTAATCATCGTCGATACGCGTACCAATCTGATTGCCAATTCCCATCTTGAACAGGCCTTCCGCCACACCGCCCAGACCCAGCGCCCACGCGGAAACCACCTTGCCCGCGCGAATGGCGGACAGAACGGCATCATAATTCGCGGTCAGTGCAGCGGTATCGTGCGGGTCGCAGGAGACAAGGCGAATGGCGTGCCCCGCTTCCTTGAATTCGGGCGAAATGACCTCGCTCGCCTTGCCGGGGGCAATCGCGAAGGAGCAGAGCGTCGGCGGAACGTCCATCTTCTCGAACGTGCCGGACATGGAGTCCTTGCCGCCAATCGCCGCGATGTTCAAATCCAGCTGCGCATCCAGCGCGCCCAGCAGCGCCGCGAACGGCTTGCCCCAGCGCGTCGGATCCGTGCCCATGCGCTCAAAATATTCCTGGAAGGTCAAATACGCCTGCTTGTAATCAAAGCCCGCGCAGACCAGCTTCGTCACGCTCTCGATGACCGCCAGATAGCTGCCCTCATACGGCGACTGCGACAGGATTTCCGGGTGCATCCCGTACGCCATGCCGGACACGGTGTCCGTCGTGCCGTGCAGAACCGGCAGCTTTGCAACCATCGTCTGGTTCGGGGTCAGCTGATATTTGCCGCCGAAAGGCATCAAGACCGTCGCCGCGCCGATGGTAGAATCGAACCGCTCGCTCAAGCCCTGCTTGGAGCAGATATTGAGGTTGCCAAGCATATCCGCCAGCTTCTCCGTCACCGTATCGCCCGCGAACTCGTAGGGCTTGACATCATCATCCGGGACAGACGCAGTCGTGTGCTTCTCCGCGCCGTTGGAATTGAGGAACTCGCGGGACAAATCGACAATCGTCACGCCCTTCCACGTCATGCGCAGACGGGGTTCGGCGGTCACTTCCGCCACGACGGTCGCTTCAAGGTTCTCGCGGTTTGCCGCCGCAAGGAACGCATCAACATCCTCCGGCGCAAGCACAACCGCCATCCGTTCCTGCGATTCGGAAATCGCCAGCTCCGTGCCGTCCAGACCGTCGTATTTCTTCGGTACTTTGTCCAAATCAATCATCAAGCCGTCCGCCAGTTCGCCGATTGCCACGGACACGCCGCCCGCGCCGAAGTCGTTGCAGCGCTTGATGAGGCGGGTGACTTCGCCGTTGCGGAAGAGGCGCTGGAGCTTGCGTTCGGTCGGGGCATTGCCCTTCTGCACCTCCGCGCCGCACGTTTCGATGGATTCCAGCTTATGGGACTTGGACGAACCCGTTGCGCCGCCGCAGCCGTCGCGCCCGGTGCGCCCGCCGAGCAGGACAATCTTGTCGCCGGGGGCAGGCACTTCGCGGCGGACGTTCTTCTCCGGCGCAGCGCCGACCACCGCACCGATTTCCAGACGCTTGGCGGCATAACCCGGATGGTACATTTCATCCACCAGCCCCGTCGCCAGTCCAATCTGGTTGCCATAGGAGGAATAGCCCGCCGCCGCCGTGGTGACGAGCTTGCGCTGGGGCAATTTTCCCGGCATGGTCTGGCTGACCGGAACGAGCGGGTCAGCCGCGCCGGTCACGCGCATCGCCTGATAGACATAGGTGCGCCCGGACAGCGGGTCGCGAATCGCGCCGCCGATGCAGGTCGCCGCGCCGCCGAAGGGCTCAATCTCCGTGGGGTGATTGTGCGTCTCGTTCTTGAACATGAGCAGCCACGGCTCTTTCACGCCGTCCACATCCACATCAATCTTGATGGAGCAGGCGTTGATTTCCTCGCTCACGTCAATGTTGGGGGTCTGCCCGATTTTCTTCAGGTACTTGCCGCCGATGGTCGCGATGTCCATCAGGTTCATGGGGCGCTCGCGGTCGCCGTAGACGGTTTTGCGCGCCGCCAAATATCGCTGGAACGCCTTTTCGACCGCCGCTTTGCGCACATCCACCGCATCAAGGGTCGTCAGGAACGTCGTGTGACGGCAGTGATCCGACCAGTAGGTGTCAATCATGCGGATTTCGGTCAGCGTCGGGTCACGGTGCTCGGACGCGAAATAATCCCGGCAGAACGCAAGGTCATCGTCATCCATCGCCAAGCCGTACTTCTTGACGAACGCATCCACCTCATCGGCATTCATCGCCGTGAAGCCCGTCAGCGTCTCCACATGGTCAGGCGTGTCGTACTGCTGCTGGAGCGTCGTCTTTTCGCTCAAATCGGCTTCGCGCGCCTCCACGGGGTTGATGACGTGCTTCTTCACGCGCGCCAGCTCATCCGCCGTGAAATCGCCGTCCAGCAGATACACGCGCGCACTGCGCACCGTCGGGCGGGCGCACTGCCCCACCAGCTGGATGCACTCCTCGCAGGACGCCGCGCGCTGGTCATACTGACCCGGCAGGTATTCCACCGCAAAAACCGCCTTTGCGCCATGCGGAAGTTCCGTGTACGTCACATCCTCCTGCGGCTCGGAGAACACGACCGGCAGGCACTTCTGGTACAGCGCGTCGTCCACGCCCTCCACATCATAGCGGTTCAGCAGGCGCAGACCCGTGACCGTCTTGATTTGCAGGATATGGCGAATTTCCCACAGGAGCTGCTTCGCCTCCACCGCGTAGGGGGTTTTCTTTTCCACATAAATGCGTTTGACGCTCATGAATGGCTCTCCTTTCGTGATGCCAAGGCGCGCTGACCGATGTCGCGGCGCATGTGCATGTCGGTGAAGGTGATTTTGTCCGCCGCCTGATACGCTTTGTCAATCGCAGCTTCGAGCGTATCCGCCGTCGCGGTGACGCCCAGAACGCGTCCGCCCGCGGTGACAATTTGCCCGTCAATCAGCTTCGTACCCGCGTGGAAGACGGTCGCGGTTTTTCCCGCTTCATCCAAGCCGGAAATCGGGTAGCCGCTCTTGTAGCTGACCGGGTAGCCGCCGGATGCCAGTACGACGCAGCACGCCGCGCCAGACGCGAATTCAACGGGTGTATCCGCCAGCGTACCGTCCACCGTCGCGCGCATGATGGTCAGCAGGTCGCTTTTCAGCAGCGGCAGCACCACCTGCGTCTCCGGATCGCCAAAACGGCAGTTGTATTCGATGACTTTCGGGCCTTTGGGCGTCATCATCAGACCGAAATACAGGCAGCCCGTGAAAGTGCGCCCCTCGGCGTTCATGGCGGCAATCGTCGGCAGGAAGATTTCGTCCATGCAGCGCTGCGCCAGTTCGGGCGTGTAGCAGGGGTTGGGGGCAATGGTGCCCATGCCGCCGGTGTTGAGGCCCTCATCGTGGTCAAGCGCGCGCTTGTGATCCATGCTGGACACCATCGGCTTAACCGTTTTGCCGTCCGTGAACGCCAGTACGCTGACTTCCGGGCCGGTCAGAAACTCCTCGATGACGACCCGCGCGCCGGACGCGCCGAACTTTGCTTCCTTCATCATGGACGCGACGGCTTCCACGGCGCTTTCGCGGTCGGGGCAGATGAGCACGCCCTTACCAAGCGCCAGACCATCCGCCTTGACGACGATGGGCATATCCGCCGTCTGCAAATGCTTGACCGCCGCGTCATAATCGTCAAACGTCTCATACGCCGCCGTCGGAATGCCGTACTTCTTCATCAGGTTCTTCGAGAACACTTTGCTGCCCTCGATAATCGCGGCATTCTTGCGCGGGCCGAACGCGGGAATCCCCTGCTCCGCCAGCGCATCCACCATGCCGAGACACAGCGGGTCGTCCGGCGCGACGATGACGAAATCCACCTTGTTCTCCGCCGCCCAGCGGACGATACCATCCACGTCCGTCGCCTTGAAGGGCAGGCAGGTCGCAATCTGCGCGATGCCGCCGTTGCCGGGCGCGGCGTACAGCGCCGTCACTTCCGGGTTTTCCTTGATTTTCAGCGCGATGGCGTGTTCGCGTCCGCCGCCGCCGACGATAAGTACCTTCATCTTGCTTCCCTGACCTTTCTGAATGCAATCAATGGTGGAACAGGCGCATATGCGTGAAGCACATGACCATATTGTACAGGTTGCAAGCGTCAATCACGTTGTCATCGCGAATCGAACCGCCGGGCTGGGCGACGTAGGTCACGCCGGAGCGGTGCGCGCGCTCGATGTTGTCGCCAAACGGGAAGAACGCGTCGCTGCCCAGCGCAACGCCCGTCTGCTGATTCAGCCACGCGCGCTTTTCTTCCTTCGTCAGCGGTTCAGGGCGCTCGGTGAAGAAGCGCTGCCAGCGGCCGTCCGCCAGCACCTCGTCCGGCTCGTCGGAGATGAACACGTCAATCGTGTTGTCGCGGTCGGCACGGGCGATTTTCTCCACGAACGGCAATGCCAGCACACGCGGATGCTGCCGCAGCAGCCAGTTATCCGCCTTCTGCCCTGCCAGACGCGTGCAGTGGATGCGGCTCTGCTGACCCGCGCCGATGCCAATCGCCTGACCGTCCTTGGCGTAGCAGACGGAATTCGATTGCGTGTATTTGAGCACAATCAGCGCCACAATCAGGTCGCGCTTGGCATCCGCCGGCAGGTCGTGATTCGTGGTCACGATGTCGTTCAGCAGATTTTCATCAATCACAAATTCATTGCGCCCCTGCTCGAACGTGATGCCGAACACCTGCTTGTGCTCAATGGGCGCGGGGCGGTAGGAAGGGTCAATCTGAACAATATTGTAATTGCCCTTCTTCTTCATTTTCAGCAGCGCCAGCGCCTCGTCGGTGTAGCCGGGAGCGATGATGCCGTCGGACACTTCGGGCTTAATCAGCCGCGCGGTGCTTTCGTCGCACACGTCGCTCAGGGCAATCCAGTCGCCGAAGGAGGACATGCGGTCTGCGCCGCGCGCGCGGGCATAGGCGCACGCCAAGGGCGACAGTTCCTGTTCCCCCACGAAATAAATCTTGCGCAGGGTATCATTCAGCGGCAGACCCACCGCCGCGCCCGCCGGGCTGACATGCTTGAACGACGTCGCCGCGGGCAGTCCCGTCGCGCGCTTGAGTTCGCTGACCAGCTGCCAGCCGTTGAGCGCGTCAAGGAAGTTGATGTAGCCGGGTTTGCCGTTCAGCACGGTCAGGGGCAGTTCGCCCTGCTCCATATAAATCCGCGACGGCTTCTGATTCGGGTTGCAGCCGTACTTCAATTCCAGCTCTTTCATGCCTCTTCCTCCTGATCATGCTTGTTGATGATGATGGTATCGCTGCTGCCGTCCGCCAAGCTGATATAGGAAACGTACAGCGACACCTTGTTGTCCTCATTCAGATTCATCCATGTATCCAGCGCCAGCTGCTCAATGTCGCCGTGCAGCGCCACCTTCTCCGGTTCGCCCGCGAAGGACGGAATCGGATTGCCGTCGCACTGGTAGGTGTGGATGAAATGTCCCTCGCCCGCCTTGGGCTGCGCGTACTCATAGAAATAGCGCAGGACGCTGTTCTCGTCGCCGTCGTCGGACTTGATGATGGACAGCTTGTAGGATACTTTGCCGTCCGCGACGCGCACCAAGCCGCTGATGCGGGGCGTCCAGTTCGGGCGGTCGTCCTCGAACGTGCGGGTACGCAGCGCGTCCTCGAACGTCTGCCCATTCTGCATGAAGTCGTAGACCGTGTCGGTCTGGTCGCCGTTGGTGACGATGGTGTATTCGCCGCCCGGCAGCGCACGGACAGGCGCGTAGATAATCAGGTGCGGGTCGGTCATCAGGCTTTCGTCGTGCGCCTTGGTGATGATGCCGTCGTCCGTCTCCTCAAAAATGCGGTTGCGGCTGTTGACGCTGCGGCCCATGATAAAGTAGACAATCACGGCATATTCGCCGCTTTCGTCCACGCCGAGGCAGATGCCGCGCCCCGGATAGGTGTTATTGCTCAGCACGTCGTTCAATTCCTGCTTCTTCATTGCCTTTCCTCCCGCTTTTTTGCGATTTCGCCTGCCACCTGCTCCAGCGCCTGCGGCAGCAGAATCCACTCCGCCTGCTCCATCACGCGCCGCTGCAAGGTTTCCGGCGTATCGCCCGGCAGCACTTCGACGGCTTTCTGCGCGATAATATCGCCGCCGTCGGTAATTTCGTTGACAAAATGCACCGTCGCGCCCGTGACCTTCACGCCGCGTTTAAGTGCCGCTTCGTGCACATGGAGTCCATAGAAGCCGTCGCCGCAGAAGGACGGAATCAGGCTCGGATGGATGTTCAAAATCCGGTGGTCATACGCATGGATGACGTTCTCCGGCAGAATCGTCAGGAAGCCCGCCAGCACAACGACATCAATCGCGTTTTCACGCAGCAGGGCCAGCAGACGCTCGCCGTAATTCTCCGGTGCTTCGCCCTTCTCCTTGCGCAGGACGGCATGGGCGATTCCGGCGGTTTCCGCGCGGGTGAGCGCATAGGCGGATGCGTTTGACGCCACGACGAGCGCCAGTTCCGCGGACGGGATTTTGCCCGCCCGTTTCGCGTCGATGATGGCTTGCAGGTTCGTGCCGCCGCCGGAAACGAGGACAGCTGCTCTTACCACAGTTCCACGCCCTTTTCCCCCGCCACGATTTCGCCCAGCACATACGCGCCGGGTTCGCCGTTCTGGTGCAGGATAGCAAGCGCCTTGTCGGCATCTTCGCGGGCGACGGTAATCGTCATGCCCACGCCCATGTTGAAGGTGTTGAACATGTCGCGCTCCGGGACGCTGCCTTCGCGGGCAATGAGGTCAAAAATCGGCAGCACGCGCACGTCGCTCTTCTTGATTTTCGCGCAGCAGCCTTCGGGCATGGAGCGCGGAATGTTCTCATAGAAGCCCCCGCCGGTGATGTGGCTGATCGCCTTGGGCTGGATTTCCTTCAGCAGCGCCAGCACGGGCTTGACGTAGATCTTCGTGGGGGTGAGCAGCGTTTCCCAGAGGGACTTGTCCAGCTCCGGATCATTGCGGTTTTCGCCGCCGTTGCCAATCGCGAACACCTTGCGCACGAGCGAGTAGCCGTTGGAATGC
>OGMF01003892.1_pt1 | contig 10758 bp, 10 predicted proteins | sample 1572921 | NCBI WGS metagenome assembly OGMF01 (sample SAMEA2581919, study PRJEB24529) | metagenome | biome: Human gut stool | place: China | collected 2011
TGGCAATGATGATGGGGCCGGTGACGATGGGCGGGAAGAAGCGCATGACCTTCTTGGCACCCACCAGCTTGAACAGCAGGGCCAGCACGAGGTACAAAAGACCCGCGATGACCACGCCGCCCAGCGCGTAGGGCAGCTTCTCCTCGCCGGTCATGGCGGCGAACTTGCCGGTGTTCAGACCAGCCACCGCCTGGAAGCCGCCCAGGAACGCGAAGGAGGAGCCCAGGAAGGCGGGTACCTTAAACTTGGTGCAGACGTGGAACAGCAGCGTGCCGATACCGGCGAACAGCAGGGTCGTCTGGATGGACAGGGGCAGGCCGTAGCCCGTCACCAGGATGGGCACCAGCACCGTGGCACCGAACATGGCAAACAGGTGCTGCAATCCCAGCAGCAGCATCCGGGGCACGCCCAGCTCCCGGGCGTCATAGATGGCGTCGTGTCCTAATTTCTTGTTCATGTGACTTGTCCTCTCTTTCTCGTTCATCCGTATATGTTTACTTACTTACAAACTGCCTAAAAAAATGACCGGTGAAAAATCACCGGTCAAATGGAAACAATATCAGAAACAAAAACAGAGGGAGCGTCGGTCCGCTTTTTCGTGACAGTCTTGCAGGTGCAGATCATGGCGTTTCCCTCCTCTCATTTTCCTGCCTATTATACGGGGCTCGGCCGCAAAATGCAATACACTTCTGTGCCAATATCCTGTCAAAATTTCAGAAGACGGTTTGGCTGTATTGCACAAAGTCATTCGCCCCGCTTATCGCTGCCATCCGCCAATCTTAACCGCCACCGCAAAACGGGGCACACGCCCGCCGCCACGATGATCTTCACTGCGTCTCCCGGCAGATAGGGCAGCATCCCCGCCCACAGGATGGCGGAAAACGTCATACCCTTGCCCATGTAGGCGTTGAGTATCAAGGCCATGTAGGGCATTCCCACGGCGTACAGCGCGGCCAGTCCCGCCAGCGACGCCAGTGCCATGCGTTTGGGGTCCAGACTCTCCCCTGCCACGGCACCCACCACCCACGCGGCCGGGATCAGCCCCAGCAGGAACCCGAACGTGGGCTGGAACACATAGCCAAAGCCGCCGCCCATGGTGAAGATGGGCAGGCCCACCAGCCCCAGCAGGACGTACACCGCCTGGCTCAAAGCGCCCCACCTCCGGCCCAGAAGCAGCCCCGCCATGGCCGTAAACAGATATTGCAGCGTCACGGAGCTGTACCCCATCGGAATACGCAGAAATGCCCCCACCGCCGTCAGCGCAGCGAACAGGGCGGTATAGACCAGCTTGCGGGTACGGGTGTTCATAGGCGTCCCTCCTCCAAAAACTGTCCTGATGATACTAAATTCCTTAACACCTGTCAACTATTTACAAACGCGGAATACAGTGCTACAATGTGTTTTCGACCGAAAGGAGATGATGGCCGTGACTTGGGATGTTCTGCGCTATGACACCGTGGACTCCACCAACAACGTATGCAAGGCCCTTGCCGCGCAGGGGCTGGACAGCACCGCCGTCATCGCCCGGGCGCAGACCGCCGGTAAGGGCCGGATGGGCCGTTCGTTCCAATCACCGGAGGGCGGCCTGTATCTCTCCGTCCTGTGGCGGAACTGCCCGGCTGAGCAGCTGCTCACCGTGACGCCGCTAGCGGCGGTGGCCGTGTGCCGGGCTGTTGAGAGCCTCTGCGGCACGGAGTGCGGCATCAAGTGGTGCAACGATGTGGTGCTGCACGGAAAAAAACTGTGTGGCATTCTGACGGAGGCCTCCCTGCGGCCGGACGGCGGCGCGGCGTGGCTGGTGGTAGGTATCGGCGTCAATGTGGGACAGGCCTCTTTTCCGCCGGACATCGCGGACATGGCCACATCCCTTGCCCTACAAGAGCTTGACGTGTCGCCGGACGCGCTGGCAGAGGCCATACTGGCCCAGCTGACAGCCCTGCGGACTGTGCTGACCGACCCAGTGGAATGGCTGGCGGAATACCGCCGCCGGTGCGTGAATTTGGGCAAGCCCGTGCGCGTTCTACGGGGCAATACCGTCCGGCAGGCCACGGCGCTGGCCATAGACGAACAGTTCGGCCTGACGGTGCAGTATGAAAACGGCGAAACGGAGACAGTCCGCAGCGGCGAGGTCTCAGTGCGGGGACTGTACGGATATATAGAATGAGGTGATACGAGCATGAACACAAAACTTCTCGCTCAGTTGTTCCTCACCTTTGCCAAGGTGGGCGTCATGACCTTCGGCGGCGGTATGGCCATGCTGCCCATCCTCCAGCGCGAGGTCGTGGAGGACAAGGGCTGGGCTACAGACGAGGAACTGGTGGACTATTTTGCCATCGGCCAGTGCACCCCCGGCATCATCGCTGTAAACACCGCCACCTTCATAGGGCAGAAGCAGGCCGGTATTATCGGCGGCATCGTGGCCACGCTGGGCATTGTGTTCCCATCGCTGATCATCATCACCGCACTGGCAGGCGTCATCAACAGCTTCTCCCATCTGGCTTGGGTACAGCACGCCTTTGCGGGTATCCGCGTATGCGTGTGCGTGCTGATCTTCAACGCGGTGGTCAAGCTGTTCAAGGGCTCTGTGAAGGACTGGGCCGCCGGGCTGATCTTCCTTGCTGTGCTGGCGGCGGCGCTGCTCACCGACCTGTCCCCCGTCATCTTCGTGGCGGCGGCCGCGGCGCTGGGCATCGTCATTCAGAACGTGATAAGGAGGGCGAAATAATGCTGTACCTCCAACTGTTCTGGGAATTCTTCAAGACCGGTCTGTTCGCCGTAGGCGGCGGGCTGGCCACTCTGCCCTTCCTGCAGGATATGGCCGACCGCACCGGCTGGTTCACCCACGCCCAGCTGGCGGATATGCTGGCGGTGTCCGAGTCCACGCCGGGGCCCATCGGTGTGAACATGGCCACCTATGTGGGCTTTACCACCGGCGGCATCGGCGGAGCACTGATCGCCACCATCGGGCTGGTAACCCCCTCCGTTATCGTCATTCTCATCGTGGCGGCGTTCCTGAAAGCCTTTCGCGACAGCAAGTGGGTCAGCGCCGCGTTCTACGGCCTGCGCCCCGCCTCCACCGCGCTGGTGGCCGCGGCGGGCATCTCCGTAGTCCCTATCGTCTTGCTGCACAGTGGTATGACCGGTCTGGCCGCGCTGAACTGGCCGGCTATCGCCCTGGCGGCCGTACTGCTGGTGTGTACCAACTGGGTACCTGTGGTGAAAAAGTGGCACCCCATCGTGTTCATCGGCATTTCCGCCCTGGTGGGTGTTCTGCTGAAATTCTGAGAAAAGGGAGACGCTGCGCGTCTCCCTTTTTGTATATATTTTCTCCCGGCAGGGCAGACTATCACTGCTATACTGTCGGGAGGTTTGTATTCTATGTCTGAAATGTTCTGTTTTCAGTGTCAGCAGACGGCGGGCAACAGCGGCTGCGTCCGCACCGGCGTCTGCGGCAAGCAGCCGAAAACCGCCAATTTGCAGGACTATCTGGTGTGCTCCCTCATCCACCTGGCGGAGATATATGCCGCCAAGGAGGACTATCCTCCGGAAGTCACACACCTGCTGGCGGACGGTCTGTTCGCCACGCTGACCAACGTAAATTTTGACGATACAGCCTTACAGGGCTATATCCGCCGCGCCGAAAAACTGACGCCCCAGCGTCTGCCGATACAGGACCCGAGTTGGCTATGGCGCGGCGATACGGACATCGTGTCTCTGCGCGCCACACTGCTGTTCGGCATGAAGGGTATGGCAGCCTATGCCCATCACGCTTTCCGCCTTGGGCAGGAGGATGAGGCGGTCAGCCAGTGGTTCTACAAGGGGCTGTGCGCCCTGCGGCAGGAGCACACCGTTGAGGAGTGGCTGGCCCTCATCACGGAATTTGGTCTGGTAAACTATCAATGCATGGCCCTGCTGGACAAGGCCAACACCGCCGCCTTCGGTGACCCGGCGCCCGCAAAGGTCCACACGGACATCCGTCGGGGGCCGTTCATCGTGGTATCCGGCCACGATCTGGAGGACCTGCACCAGCTGCTGGAGCAGACGACAGGCACCGGTGTCAACGTGTACACCCACAGCGAGATGCTGCCCGCCCACGGGTATCCGGGGCTGCGAAAATACCCGCAGCTGGCCGGAAACTTCGGCACCGCCTGGCAAAACCAGCAAAGCGAGTTCGACAGCCTTCCCGCACCCATTCTGATGACCACCAACTGCATCATGCCGCCCCGTCCCAGCTATGCCGACCGTATCTATACCACGTCGGTGGTGGGCTATCCCGGACTGAAGCACATCCCGGAGGATCGGCAGGGCCGCAAGGATTTCTCCGCCCTCATCGACCAGGCGCTGGCCCTGGGCGGATACAGCACCGACCGGAGCATGAGCGGCATCAACGGCGGACATATCCTGACCACCGGCTTTGCCCACAAGGCGCTGGGCGACAGCGCCCCGGCGGTGATCGACGCCATCAAAAGCGGCGCGGTGAAGCACATCTTTCTGGTAGGCGGCTGCGACGGCGCGCACCCCGGACGCAACTACTACACGGACTTCGTCAAGTCCGCGCCTATGGACTCGCTGATCCTGACGCTGGCCTGCGGCAAGTTCCGCTTCAATGACCTGGATCTGGGCGAGATCAACGGCATCCCCCGCATACTGGACGCAGGCCAGTGCAACGACGCCTACAGCGCTGTGCAGATCGCGCTGGCCCTGGCCGATGCCTTTGGCTGCGGCGTCAATGACCTGCCGCTGACGCTGGTGCTGTCCTGGTACGAGCAGAAGGCGGTATGTATCCTGCTGACCCTGCTGGCTCTGGGCATCAAGCGCATTTACCTGGGGCCCACCCTGCCAGCCTTCCTGTCAGAGACGGTGGTCAAGACGCTGGTGGATACCTATCAGCTGCAGCCCATCACCCATCCCCAGCAGGATCTGGACGCCATACTGCACCGCGGATAAAGAAACATCCCCCGGCTCCGCCGGGGGATGTTTCTTTATCCAAGCACCTCTGCCAGGCCGACCAATACCGGCATGGTCAACGCGGAGATCGCCGTCTGGACCGACACCAGGGACGAGGTCAGGGCGGTGTCCTTGCCGAAGCGGGCGGCGAACATACTCAGCAGCGCCGCCGGCGGCGCGCTGGCCGCGATCAGCAGCACCAGCGTCAGGTCATGGGACACGTTCAGCGCCAGGCAGATGCCCAGTGAGGTAAGAGGCAGCACCAGCAGCCGCAGCACCAGCGTCACCCAGGAGCTGATACCCTGCAGCGCCGCCTTGAAATTGGCGTGGCTCAGCTGATAGCCCACCACCAGCATGGGCAGCGGCGTATTCAGGTCCGCCAGATAGTTGATGGGGACCATCAGGGGTTCCGGCACCGTCACCTGCCCGAGATACAGCGCCATAGCCAGCACCACGCTGATAACGCCGGGGTTCAGCAGCAGGGGCTTCAGCCGCAGCTGGCTGCGGTCGCCTGTGATGACATAGACGCCCCATGTCCAGCTGAGTATAGTAAATACGATGACGTAGGCCGAACCATAGAACACGCCGATGCTGCCCAGCAGCGCGGCCATCAGGGGATAGCCCATAAAGCCGCAGTTGGAGAACACTGCGGCGAAGCGCAGGCAGTTCTGCCGTTCGCGGTCCCTGTCGCGGATCAGCAGCATGGCCGCCGCAATAAACACCACATGGAGTACGGCCGAGACACCCGTCACTACGCCGAAGTTGTGCAGTGCCGTATGCTCCAGCGGCCGTTGAAACGCCACCACCATCATACAGGGGGACACCACGTACATGACCAGGCTGCTCAGGGCCACCGAGGCGCGGTCATCCAGCAGCTTGACCTTTCCCAGTACAAAGCCCACCACCAGCAGCAGGTACAGCGTGAGGATCTGCTGCCCCACAGTGAGGAATGATTGCAGCACAGCTATCCCTCCTAAGCAAAAAATGCGCACCGCCTCAGTGTATCACAAAAAATCCCGGTGTCAAGTCCCCGTGAAGAAGAAAAGCGGAAGCCGCCGCTTCCGCTTTTCTTACAGATCGTTCTTATCCCGGCCCACGGACTTTTCCGTGGAAAAGCCGTCCGGATACCGGCGCTCCAGCTTCTCCAGGTTGGCCCGGAGGATGTCCTCCAGATCAAGGTCCAGCGCCGTGGCCGCCTCGGCCAGATACCAGGCCACGTCCCCCAACTCCTTGGCCAGATGCTCCCGGTCCAGCGGATGGCCCTGGGCCAACCACTTCTTCACGATGTCGATGGCCTCGCCGGACTCGCCGCACAGGCCCATGACGCTGTTGATAAGCACATCCCGGCCCTTCAATTCGGGATTTAGCGAAGCCATGGCCCGCTGCTGGTATTCGTTGATGGTCATCATGCCGTACCCTCCAGCAACGCCGGTATCTGCCGCAGATCCGTCACCTGCCAGGTCACATCCGTCCCCTCTGCCGCGCCGGGGCGGCGGTAGTAACAGGTCTTCATGCCATACTGCCGGCCGCCGGCCATGTCGGAGGTCAGGGAGTCCCCTATGATCACACAGTCCTTCGGCGCGATGGCCGCTTCACATCCATCGTTCAGTGCCGCAAACGCCCCGCCAAAAAAGGCCCGGGCCGGCTTGGACGCGCCCAGTCTCTCCGACACGAAGAACCAATCGAAATACCGCTTCATGCCCGCCAGTTCCAGCCGGTGGAGCTGCTGGTCGTATGGTCCGTTGCTGGCCACCGCCAGCGGATACTTGCCGTGGAGCGCCTTCAGCAGCGCCATGGCACCATCCACAGGGATAGCGCTGTCGTACAGGGCCGCGCGGAAATACTTTTCGAATACCTGTCCGTCAAAATCGATATTCAGTGCTCGGAACACGTTGTTCCAGCGGATCTCTTCCAACTCACGGAACGTCAGCGTGCCCTGCTCGATCTGCCGCCAGAGTTTTCCGTTCTCCCGGTGGAACACGGCCTCCATGTACGGCTCGTAGGGCTTCAGTCCAAAGTGCGCGAAGCCCTCCCGCATGGTCTGACGGATGTAGGCGTCAAAATCCAGCAGGGTGTTGTCGATGTCGATAAAAATCATCTGCATGGGGTACCTCTCAGATAAAGAACTTACGGTGCAGGCTGCGCCGCAGGGGCTTGCACATGGCGATGACCAACAGCATGGCCCCCAGCACCACCCCCGCCGCCAGCGGGTAGAAGGACCAGAGGAACGTCTCGTGCAGGCCGAAGGTCAGGTTCAGCAGAAACTCCACCAACACCGCCATGCCGCCGGACAGGATCAGCGCCCCGCCGCAGATGTACAGCGCCGCGCCGGGCAGATACCGCAGCAGCGTCACCATGGCGCACACCAGCAGCCCTGCCGCGCCTGTGACCGGCAGCGCAAAGGTCAAAAACCAGTGGCCTCCGGTGGCGTAGTTCACATACAGCAGGAACACGCCGATGACCGCGAAGTCAATGGGCACGAAGATCACCGGGTTGGGCCGCTTAAACCACAGAGGCAGCACCGCCAGAATATACAGCAGCAGCAACCCGCCCACGGCAAAGCCGGACCAGACGATGGTCCCGTTGATGCGCCAGTCGCACAGCACGGTGATGACCGCCGGCAGCAGCATACACACAGAGATGACGAACAGCACGCCGATGCGGCTGACCTCCTCGTGGCGGGGGTGGTCAGCCGGCGGGTAGGGCGGCTCACCCTGTCCGCAGGGCAGATCGGGATGAAATACCCGGGTGCCGCACAGGGGACAAACGCGCTCGCTGTCCGCCAGCTCCACGCCACATTTGATGCAATACATAAGAAAGGCTCCTTTCTCCCGTCGTGTCAGCGCATATTGCTCTCGACCTTAACGGGCAGTCCCAGCCGATGCAGCACGCGGTAGAAGTGATACTCCAGCTCCGGCTCCCGAATGCTGCGAATACAGTTGATGTAGGCCGTGTTCCCCCAGGTGACCACACCGCAGTTGTGGGGTGCCTTGGCCTGCACACCGATGATAAAATCCATACGGCGCACATAGGGCACCATCACGTCCGGTAGCTCCACACGGCCCAGGTTGGACAGGCACAAGCAGGACTTGCACTCGCCCACCGTGTCAAACACGGCCTTCATGGCGATATTCTTGATGAACAGCGGCATGACCCGCAGCACGGGCGAACGTTCGCTGGCCACATTGGCGGCAAACTTGGCCCGCATGGTCCAGCGGTTGTTCTCCAGCCCCATCTTGTGGTGCACCAAGGCACACAGCTCCTGAAAGCTGCACGCTCCCAACCGCGGATCGATCTCCGGGGTGATATAGGACGCAAAGTTCCGCAGCGTTTTACTGGGAAACAGCTTTCGCAGATTTACCGGCAGCAGCACCTTCACCGGTTTGCGGTGACGGGGGTTGGGCACCTTCTCCGTCTGCAGCTCCAGAATAGCCTGCATCATGGCGGCACACAGCAGCTCCGTCACGGACACGCCGTGGTCTTTGGCGCAGGAACGCAGCTTATCCGCCGGCACCATCAGTGTCACCAGGTCCTTATAGCCATCTGTCTCCGGCGTGCCGGTCAGGTGCCAGGCCGTGGCCTCGGCGCGGCTGGCGGTCACATCCCCAGCATACCGGGCAAAGCTGTCCTCCAGCTCCTCCGGCGACGGCTCCTCTAACCGTCCCAGTACGCCCTTTTCCGCAGGGACGGAGATACCGTACTTCTCACTGAGATATTCCGCCAGCAGCGATTTGACGAACACCAGCGCGCCGGTGCCGTCGGTCAACGCATGGAAAAACTCCACCGCAAAGCGGTCCTTATACACCAGCACCCGGAAGGCGCACTGCCGCACCTGGCGGAACGGCGCGTGGGCCAGCGGGCAGCTCTTTTCATCCTGTATAGGCGGCGTGTGTGGTATCTCCTCCAGATAGTACCAGAACACGCCCCGCCGCAGCCGTACGGCAATGGACGGGAAACGCCGCACCGTCACATCCAGCGCCGCTGCCAGCACCGCGCGGTCTATCGGCTCCGTCAGTGTGGCGGAGATACGGAAAAAATTGTTCCAGTTGCGCCGCTTGGCAGCGGGATATATCTTGGCAGCGTTGTCCAGACGCATCCACCGCAGGCTCCGGGCCGGGGACAGGTTCTGCGTCATAAAGCGGTTGATCTCATAGATATCCTGCTCCATGTTCTCCTGCAGGCAATAGAGCACATAGGCGTGCCAGCGCCCCGGCGCGATGATCAGCCTGCTTTTGCTCCCGGCCTTTTTCAATCGTTCATGCAGCCCACGGGCGTCATCCAGTAGTATCTCATCGCCGCCGGCAAAGATCAGCGACGGCGGGAAGCCCGTCGGGTCTCCCAGCAGGGGCGAGCACAGCGGGTCCGCGGGGTCCTGGGTATAGCACTTGGCATAGAATTGCAGCAGCTCCTCCGTCAGGGACGGATCGTTGTCCCGGTTGAATTCGTAGGACTTCCCGGAACCGGTCAGGTCCACCCAGGGCGAGATGGCGATGAGCCCGCAGGGCAGCTCCCGGCCCAACTGCTTCAGCTTCAGGCACAGGGCGCAGATCAGCCCGCCGCCGGCACTCTCACCGCACAGCAGGATCTGCTGCGGCGCATAACCCTTTTTCAATAAATAATCGTAGGCAGTCAGTGCATCCTCCAGCGCGGCGGGATAGGGGTCCTCCGGTGCCAGGCGGTACGCCCCGCAGAACACGCGCACACCGCACTCGCTGGCCAGCGTAGCCGCAAAGCCCTTGGCATAGTCCAGACTGCCGCAGGTATAGCCGCCGCCGTGGAGATACAGCACCACGCCGCTGCGGCGATCGTCCTTAGGCATGACCCACGCGCCCTTGAACTGCTCGAAGTCGTGGTCGCGGAAGATCACCTCCCGCTTGTGCAGGGCGCTCATCAGCTCGCCCAGCTTATCCTGTCCCTTGCGGGTGGTCTCCAGTGAGCAGCCCGCCACAAAGGGCTTAAAAAAATTCAATTGTGAACGCACCAGCTTTGCCGATAATTCCATTGTGGTCGTTCCTTTCCTCGTTGCTGATAGATGATTATACCATATTGTGCAAGTCTTGTAAACCAAGCCAAACCGGACGAACGAGCCGCTTTTGTACCGCGTCTCGAACACGAGTCTTTTCTTTACAGCCGCAGATTATATCCTATTCCGTTGTTGATATGCACGGACGGAACGGAATACACCTTTGGCTTTTCGTGCTACAAGAAGCTTCCTTCCGATTTCAACAGCACTCCTCATTCGATTCGTATCCGTGTCTATACCGGCTATAATTGGCGGCCTTGGGATGCGACTCCTGAAATCGCAGAGCTGGAAGCTGATGGTACGCTGTGTTTTTCACTGCGTGATTCTAACAGAGAGCGGAAAACCAGCCGGGTAATTCTCATTTCGATCGGCGCTGTATTTACCGGCATCTTTGCGCTTAGCGCATACGACATTTTCCTGTCACCGACTGTGCAGAGGAAACGTCAAGCGAAGGAACGAGCGAAACGGAAAGCACAAAAACGGGATAGAAGCAACCGTGAGTCAACTCCCCAAAGTTAGACAACCCCGCCTGCTTCGACTCAGCAAAAAAGGCGGCTGACGCCGCCTTTTTTGTGTTTTACAGATCCAGCTTCAGATCGCCGTCCTTGATCCACCCCCACTTCCGTAGGGGGATGGCGATAAGCCACGTCAGCACGGCGGGCAGCACAAAGGAGATCAGCACCAGGCCCAGCCAGTCCATGCCGGTGATGGCGGCCTTCGTCCCGGCGGCCACGTCGTTGACCCAGCCGGTGTAGACGCCGATCTGGCCCACCAGACCGCAGGTGCCC
>OGMF01003894.1_pt1 | contig 10751 bp, 10 predicted proteins | sample 1572921 | NCBI WGS metagenome assembly OGMF01 (sample SAMEA2581919, study PRJEB24529) | metagenome | biome: Human gut stool | place: China | collected 2011
CTATGAGCAAGAGCAGCCCCGCCCCCTTTATGGAGGCGCTGCACCGCCTTGGCGGCACGGAGCCCGCCGGGTGCGCCGTGTGCGAGGATGCCCTTTATGCCGCCCAGACTGCCCACGACGCCGGCTTTTATCTGGTGGGCATTCAGGACACCACCAGCGCCGCCGATGCTCCCGCCCTGCGCCGGGTATGCAATCAGCTTTTGCCGGACTGGACTGCGCTGGACTGGGCGCAGGTATAAACTGCCTGCTCCCGGATGGATAAAACGCCCATCCTCTTGCATTTTGCGTGCCGCAGGAGTATGATAATATAAATAATTACGTCTTTTTTACAAAGACGTGCTTTGGTGAAGCGAAAAAAACCAAACCTTATCGTCAAAAGGAGATCCCTGTCATGACAAACCCGCTCGTCAGCATTATCGTGCCTGTGTATAACGCGCAGAATAGTGTTGCCCGCTGTCTGGAAAGTATTTGTGGCCAGACCTATCAGGAGCTGGAGATTATCGTGCTGAATGATGGCTCTACGGATGACAGCCTTACGGTCTGCAATCATTTTTGTGCAAAAGACCCCCGCGTGACGGTGGTGGACAAGGAAAACGAGGGCCTTTCCATCACCCGCAATGTGGGCATGCGGCTGGCACAGGGCAAATATTTGCAGTTCGTGGACAGTGATGACCACCTTGCCCCGGATTTTACCCAGCGTATGGTGACGGCTGCCGAGCAGCACGATGCCACACTGGTCATCTCACCCTACTGGATGGAGATCCCCCGGGATATCCAGAAGGAGCAGCTGCGGGAAAAGGTCAAGGCAAGCAACCCGGAGGACATCGCCAAAAAGAAGCTGCGCCGGAAAAAGCCGGAGGTGGAGTACCGGGAGTACGGTTTTCTGCCCGCCGGTGTCTACGACCAGAAAAGCTACGCGCTGCACCTGATGGAAAAGCCCGTGACCTTTTTCTATAATGTGGTGTGGAACAAGCTCTACCGCCGGGACGTATTGAACGCCCACGGGCTGGAGTTTACCAACGAGCTGATCCACGCCGAGGATCAGCAGTTCAACATCCGGTATCTGGAATTTGTGGAACGGGTGGTCTCGCTGGAGGAGCCGGGTTATTACTATGTCCAGAACCCGCAGAGCATCTGCCACACCCAGATCAATCTTTCTACCATCATGCAGAACCGTCTGCAAATGATAGACTATTATAAGGCTCTTTACACGAAACTGGGCCTCTATGAGGAGGTGCAGACCCAGCTGCACGCCTCGCTGCTGGGGCTGGCGGAAAGCGTAAGCCCCACGATTGGCATCCAGAAGGCGCTGAACGATGCGGCAGAGTACTGGTACGCCTTTTTTGCCGGCAGCGACGAGGAAGCGGAGCTTGCCGCCGAGCGCAGCGGACGAAAGGCTGCCGCCAAGAAAAAGCAGAAACTCGGAACGGAGTAAGTCTGTGAAGGAGGAAACCCATGAACACCCCGCTCGTCAGCGTGATCGTGCCCGTTTACAACGTGGAAAAGACCCTTGCCCGCTGTCTGGAAAGCATCTGCGGCCAGAGCTACCAGAACCTTGAGATCATCGTGGTGAACGATGGCTCCCCGGATGGCAGCCTTGCCATCTGTGAGCAGTTCCGGGCAAAAGACCCCCGCGTGGTGGTCATCAGCAAGGAGAACGAGGGGCTTTCTCTCACGCGCAACGCCGGGATGCGCGCTGCCCACGGCAAGTATTTGCAGTTCGTGGACAGTGATGATTATATCGAACCCACCTTTACCGCCCGCATGGTGGAAGCTGCCGAGAAGAACTATGCCGATCTGGTCATTGCGCCCTATTGGATGGTGATCCCGCTGGCTTCCAGCAAAAGCGGCCAGCGCACCGAAAAGCTGCTGGCGCAGCTGGGCGTACAGACCGACACCGCCGAGCCGGAGGTGAACGTTTACAGCTTTCTGCCCGCCGGGAACTACGGCCAGAAGGAGTTTATGCAGGAGTACATGAAAAAGCCCTCCTCCTTCTATTTCAACATCGTGTGCAACAAGCTGTACCGCCGCAGCCTTTTGATGAACGCGGGGCTCTGGTTCACCCGCGAGATCTACAACGAGGATCAGCTGTTCAATGTGCGGTATTTCCGGCTGGCAAAGGCCTATACCGCCCTTGCCGACCCGGGTTATTACTACATCCAGAACCCTCAGAGCCTGCTGCACACCAATGTGGATCTTGGCAAGATCGTGAACAGCCGTTTGCAGATGTTCCCCCATTACAAGCAGATGCTGTCCGAATTGGGGATCGCCCGTGGCAATCAGCTGCGGCTGTACCACACCCTCATTGCCCAGTCGGAGCGCTTCATGCCCGCAGGCCCTGTCCAGACCCTGCTGAAGCGCAGAACCCAGTCCAAGTGATAATTTTCCGTAAAACAAAAGCCGCTGCACAGCGAATTTGCGTGCAGCGGCTTCTTCATTTTTTCTTTACCTCAATCTGGCGCAGAAAGCCTCCCGAACGGCGGCTTCCCGCCCGCGGGGAATGGGAATGCGCGCCCCGCTGCGCATCCGTACCTCGCCGGGGGACAGCAGCTGTACTGCTTCCAGATTGACCACATAGGAGCGGTGCGGCTGCACAAAGCGGCCGTCCGCCAATAGCGGCTGTGCCACAGCAGAAAAGGGCACCCGCAGCGAAAGGGAGGCCACATCCTCTCCGGTGGTCAGGTGGAAGTGCACGATGTGGTGGGTGCATTCCAGATATTCGATTTCGGCATAGGTCAGCGCCCGCACGCCGTCCGCGGTGGTCACGGTAAGGGTGGGGCCGTATTCCGGCTCCACCGCCCGCTTGAGCAGGGCAGAAACTTCCGGCTGGTGCACCGGCTGCAGCAAATACTGCATGGCGTCCACCCGGTAGGCGCTGTATGCGTGGGCCGGGGTGCGTGCCACAAAAGCCAGCGGCGCGCGGCGGCCTCGGCGGCGCAGTTCTGCCGCCGCCGTAAGCCCTTCGGGCCGGGCTACCGCCGCAAGCTCGATGAGGTACAGCTCGTACCGCAGCCCGGCGGCATCCTGCTGCAAAAGCGCTTCCGGGTTTTGCAGCTGCTCCACGATGCAGGCGTCCTCCCGCCGGGCGAAGAACTCCATGCACTGGTGCTCCAGCCTGCTGCGCAGCACCCCGTCCGGGCTGCAGATCGCAATGTGAAAGATCATGGTTTGGCTTCCTTTGCAGGGTAGACGATTTGGAATGGCCTCCGCGTTGCTCTGGCCATCATCAGCGGAAAAATCATCTTAAATCAAGCAATTCCGGGCAGACTGCGGTCTGCCCGGAATTGCATTTTTACGGTAAAGGTCGGGACGGCAAGCGGCAGCTGACTTTTGTTCTTTTTAGCATTAGCAGCCGATGGCGGCGCACTTCTCGGCCAGCCATGCGCGCTCGTCCTCGGTCAGGCGGGGTGCCAGCTGCTCGAACACCTTGCGGTGGTAGTCGTTCAGCCATGCAATCTGCTCCTTGTCCAGCACGCCGGGCACGATGGGAGAAGTAGCGATGGGCACAAAGGTGAGGGGACGGAAGGCAAGGAAGGTGCCGTACTGGTTATCGGCCTTATGGTAGCACTCGATCTCGTTCTCGATGCGGATGCCCACCTCTCCGGCCTCGTACACGCCGGGCTCGTCGGTCACGATCATGCCCGGGCGCATCAGGGTGGTGTTGCGGCCGTTCAGAGCGTGGGGGCCCTCATGGACGTTGCCCACAAAGCTGACGCTGTGGCCGGTGCCGCAGCGGTAGTTGATGAGGTGGCGCCACAGCGGCTCGCGGGCGATGGTGTCCAGCATGTGGCAGTCGCAGTAATCCAGCCAGACAGCCTTGGCAATGTCGATGTGGCACTGCAGCGTCCAGGTATAGAACAGCCGCTCGTCCTCGGTCAGTTCGCCCAGCGGGTAGGTGCGGGTGATGTCGGTAGTGCCGTCCATGTAGGTTGCGCCGCTGTCCACCAGCAAAAAGCCCTTGCGCTGCAGAACGGCGTGATCCTCCGGGGTGGCGTGGTAGTGCATCATGGCTGCGTTGCCGCCGTAGGCTGCAATGGTGCCAAAGCTCTCCACAAGGAACTTATCGTTTGCGCTGCGGTACTTGTGCAGGATCTCGTCCACGGTCAGCTCGGTCAGCGTTTCTCCGGCAGCCAGACGGTTTTCCAGCTCGATCTGGAAGCGCACCATAGCCACGGCGTCCCGCAGATGGGATTCGCGCAGGTGTGCCAGCTCCACCTCGTTCTTCACGCCCTTCATGGCAAGCAACGGGTCGGCGGCGTCCTTCACGGTCAGGGCGGGGTTGTTTTCCAGCACCTGATACACGGCGTAGTTCACGGTAGCGCTTTCCGCCAGTACGGTCTGGGGCTCAGTCTCGGCAGCCATCGCGTCCAGAATGCTGTCGTAGTCGGCCAGCGTTACGCCGTTGGCTTCCAGCTCTTCCTTAGCCTCCGGGGTGACCCGCGCCTGATCGATGAACAGCACGGCGCGGTTGGGGGTAACGTAGCAGTAGGCCATGGCGTAGGGGGTGCACTCGATATCCATGGCGCGCAGGTTCAAAAGCCATGCCAGATTATCCAGCTTGCCCACCAGCTGGGCGGTGCAGCCCTGCTCCTTCAGCTTGCCGCGCAGCTGCTCCAGCTTTTCTGCCGGGGAGAAGCCGGCGTATTCCTTGGGCAGGATCCATGCCGGGGTAGCCGGGCGGGCAGGGCGGCCCTCCACCCACAGCTCATCCTCCAAGAACAGGGTCTTGATGCTGCCGTGCTTGGGTTCCAGCTCTTTTTTCAGGTTGTTGACCAGCGCGCAGTTGGCGGTCAGGCCGCACAGACCCAGCGTGCCGCCCTCGGGCAGCACCTTGCCGCAGTACTCCTCGGCGGTGGGTACGCCCGGCTCGCCCATGCGCATCAGTTGGATCTCAGTACCGGCGATCTCCTTTTCCGCCTGCACAAAGTACCGGCCGTCTGCCCAGACGGCGCTCTCGGTCATGGTGACCACAAAGTTGGAGTTCTCACCGTGGAAGCCGGAGAAGTAGGTCAGGGAGGTGTAGTGGTCGGGCAGATACTCGCTGGAATGCGGGTCGCCCACCGGGATCAGATAGACGTCCACGCCGTTTGCCTTCATAGCGGCACGCAGCGCGGCCAGACGCTCTGGAACTGTGTTCATACTCATAACAAAAGCCCTCTTTCTGTCATTTGCCGGAAAAACGTCCGGCGGCGATGGTTTGCTGCTGCTATTGTATCATTCTGCGGGGAAGAATGCAATGCGGGGGCAAAACTCCCCCCAAAACGCCGTCAATTTGCAAAAAAAGTTACAATTTTTTCTTGAAAAAGGCCGGTTTCCCATTGACAGCCTTGTTATAATAGAGGTGTAGTATTTTTGGGTCAGCACTCTGCGGCCCTTTGCGCTAACAATTGCGAATATTGCGATAAAAAGAAAGAGGCATTTGGAACATGACTAAAATCGATATCTTCTCCGGCTTCCTTGGCGCCGGCAAAACCACTCTGATCAAAAAGCTGATCACCGAGGCCTTTGCAGGCCAGCAGGTGGTGCTGATCGAGAACGAGTTCGGCGAGATCGGCATTGACGGCGGTTTCCTGAAGGAAAGCGGCATTCAGATCAATGAGCTGAACGCCGGCTGCATCTGCTGCTCTCTGGTGGGCGATTTCCGCGCCGCTCTGCAGCAGGTGGTGGAGCAGTACCACCCCGACCGCATCGTTATCGAGCCCTCCGGCGTCGGCAAGCTGTCCGACGTGACCCGCGCTGTCGAGGGCGTGGCCGAGCATCTGGATGTTCAGCTGAGCAGCTTCGTTACCGTGGCCGATGTCAACAAGGTCAAGATGTATATGAAGAACTTCGGTGAGTTTTACGACGACCAGATCAGCCACGCAAGCTGCATCATCCTGAGCCGCACCCAGAACGCCACCGAGGAAAAGATCGCCGCCGCTGTGGCCATGCTGCGCGAGAAGAACCCCACCGCTACCATCGTCACCACCGCCTGGGACGCCCTGACCGGCGAGCAGATCCTGAAGGCCATGTCCACCAAGGACGACTTCAAGGCTGAGCTTATCGCTATGGCTGCCAAGGCCAACGAGGAGCACGCCCACGAGGACGAGGAAGAAGAGCACGAACACCATCATCACCACGACCACGATGATGACCATGATGAGCATTGCTGCTGCGGCCATCATCATGACCACGATGACGATGATGAAGACGAGCATGAGCATCATCACCACCACGACCATGATGACCACGACGAGCATTGCTGCTGCGGCCATCACCACCATCATCATGACCACGACGCCGATGAGGTCTTCACCAGCTGGGGCGTCGAGACGGCCAAGAAGTTCTCCAAGGCTGACATTGAGCACGCCCTCACCGAGCTGGACACCGGCAATTACGGCATGATCCTCCGCTCCAAGGGCATCGTGGACGGCGGCGCAGACGGCTGGCTGGAGTTCGACTACGTTCCCGGCGAGTGGGAAGTCCGCGCACGCGGTGCAGATGTCGGCGGCAAGCTGGTGGTCATCGGCTCCAAACTGGATGAAAAGGCCATCGCTGCACTGTTCGGCTGCTGATCGACCCTGAAAGGATAAAAGATTATGGCAAATGAGATCCCGGTTTACCTGTTTGTGGGCTTCCTCGAGAGCGGCAAGACCAAGTTCATTCAGGAGACTTTTGAAGACCCCAACTTCGACTCCGGCGACAAGACCCTTCTGCTGGTCTGCGAGGAGGGCGAAGAAGAGTACAATGAGAAGAAGTTCGCCTTCCCCGGCGTGACGCTCTACAACCTCGAGGACAAGGCTGAGCTGAACCCCCAGAACCTCGCAAAGCTGGCCAAGGAGGCCGACGCAGGCCGCGTGGTCATCGAGTACAACGGTATGTGGATGCTGCAGGACCTGGCAAACAATCTGCCTGAGAACTGGATCGTCTACCAGTGCATCGCCACCGCCGACGGCACCACCGCGCTGACCTACGCCCGCGACAACTCCATGCGTGCGCTGATGCTGGACAAGATCGCCCGCAGTGAGCTCATCGTCTTCAACCGCGCCGAGGCCGTCAACAACGACGCCGCCCGTCAGGAGCTGCACAAGCTGGTGCGTCAGGCATCCCGCAAGTGCGACATCGCCTACGAGTTCAAGGACGGCAGCGTGGCTTACGACGACATCCCCGACCCGCTGCCCTTCGACATCAACGCCCCGGTCATCGACATCCCGGACGACGATTACGGCATCTGGTATATGGACTGTCAGGACGAGCCCCAGAAGTACGCAGGCAAGACCGTCAAGTTCCTCGCACAGGTCTGCCAGACCAACCGTGCCGGCAAGAACAGTTTTGTGCCGGGCCGGTTCGCCATGACCTGCTGCGTGCAGGACATCCAGTTCGTGGGCTTCCCCTGCAGCTACGACGGCTACAAGGCCCTCGAGCAGCGGGCATGGGTCAAAGTGACCGCAAAGGTCGGCTATAAGTTCCATAACATCTACCGCGGCAAAGGCCCGGTGCTCACCGCACTGTCGGTGGAGCCTGCCGAGAAGCCGCTGAACGATGTTGTCACCTTCTCCTAACTGCAACATAACTAAGGAGGTCATGGCATGAAAGCAATCTTCCGCATTCTGGGTACTGCCGCCGCTGTGGCGGCCACCGGTGCCGCTATCGTCATCATGGACAAGTTCCTGAACGAGAAGGCCGCACCCATCATCGAATCCATCGAGTTCCCCGAGGAAGCCGAAAAGGACGACGCAGAGGCCGCCAAGACCGCCGAGGCATACGCCGAGGGTGAGGCCAAGGCGGAGGCCGAAGCCGCCGCACCGGCAGAAGAGACCGCTCCCGCTGAGGAGCCCGCTGCCCCTGAGACGGAGGCAGCGCCCGCTGAGGCCGCAGAGCCTGTGACTCTGCCCGACCTGAGCGAAGAGCGCCCGGTCTGTGACCCCGAGGCTCCGAACCCGAACCCCGTGGAGGCCGGCCCCGCCGTCGCCCCCAAGGACAAAAACGGTAAGTTCGACCCGACTAAAATCGCCGACGTCTCTGACTTCGGCGACTGGGAAGAGCAGGGGTGCAAAGGGTAATTCCCTTTGATAGCAAAAATGCCATCGCGCTTAGGCACGATGGCATTTTTTATCGCTCGTAGTGAGTCCAAAGACTCAGAATTTTGATGGTCTTTTCTTCCTCATAGATCTGATAGACCAGTCTGTGCTGTAAATTGATGCGGCGGCTGTATGCGCCGTTCAAATCTCCGACCAGTTTTTCAAATGTCAAGCAGTTTCAACGACTCTCCGCGATTTTTATATGGTTCACCACATTCTCAGAACTTCTACGCAGAGTTCCAACGCTTTCCGCAGCGAATCCTTTCCCCAGTCACGGTCATCATGCTGCTCTGCATTTGCAAGGGAATCCGCTGTGTACAGAATTTGTCCAAAAGCTGCTCCGCGCTTTTTGGCGCAGGCCGCAAGGGCAGCACATTCCATTTCTACCGTTGCGCAGCCTTCGGCTTTCCGGTGCGCCACCATATCCCTTGTTTCTCGGAAAAAGCCGTCTGTCGTCCATGTGATGCACTCACGGAAGGGAAGACCCAGCGCACGGAAGGTCTTTTCTATGGCCTGCACCGCTTCCGAGGCCGGTTCTGCATACCGGGCGGCAGGAAGATAGTGATAGGATGTACCCTCATCCCGCAGCGCTTTGGTCGGGATAAGAAATTCGTTCTCTGCCATTTCGGTCAACACGCCGCACGAGCCTGCCGTAACAATTTTCCTGCACCCGCAAGCAATGAGACAATCCATAAACTGCGCCGCAGCGGGCGCTCCCAGTGGGGCTTGACAGAGGCAGAATTCTTCGCCGTCATTTTTTACAACATAAATCGGGTAGGTCTTTGTGATAGTCTCAAAATGCTCTGCAACTGCCGCGCCCGTCTCGGCGGCATAGGAGTCGATGGTGTCCCCCAGAAAAGCAAAGACGCATTTCTCCGGTAGAGTTAGCTGCTCCGCCCCGTGGTTGGGCTTTAATATCTCTGTCGAGTCGAAATCGTATTCCAAAATGGGAAATTCATTTTTCTGTATCATGCTTTGCCTCTCGCGATCCGGTTCAGTCTTTCCTTGTCCAATACCTCTACCCCGCCGCGGTAGAGCTTCACGATGCCCTCACCAGCGAAGTATTTCAGCAGGCGGCTCACCACCTCGCGGGCAGAACCCATGTACTTTGCCATCTGGTCCTGGGTCAGGCGGACATCGTCGCCGCCGGTCTTGGCAAGCTCATCCGCAAGGAAGATGGCCAGCCGCCGGTCGGCGCTCATGAAGAGGATCTGCTGCATCGTCCACATGGTGTCGGAGAAGCGCTCAGCGGTCATCTGGTAGGCGAAGCACCGCACCTCCACGTTCTGCTGCATGAGGCTGCGGAAGACGCCTGCGCTGATGCAGTAGGCCTCGGTGTCCTCCTCGGCGTCGATGTAGAGGTCAAAGTTCACCGAGTCCATAACGCAGGAGGCGGAGAGGATGCAGATCTCGCCGCCAAAGAGGCGGTAGAGGGTCACGTCCCGGCCATCGTCGGAGAGAAGATACGCCCGGAACTGGCCGGTGCGCAGCAGCAGGATGCCCACGCAGTTCTCCACCGGGCTGTGGACCCGCTCGCCCTTGCGATAGCGCACCGGACGGGTGGTTCGGCAGAGTATATCCTGCTGTTCGGCGGTCAGCTTGTCCCAGAAGGGGAAGGCACAGGCGAGACATTGGCGGTGCTCGCCGCATTTAGGGATAGGCAGGATTTCCGGCATTTTAAATCACCCCTTCCGCAGCGCTTTGGCGGCTTCGGTGCCTGCCAGAGCGCCCTCATAGACGGCCTTCGCCACCTGCAAAAGCCCGCCGGTGCAGTCTCCGGCGGCGTAGAGGCCGGGGACGGTGGTCTGCATTTTTTCATCTGTCACGATGCGGTCGTTCTCCACAGCGGCACCGATTTTCCGGGCCAGCGCCGTACTGCCCGCAACGCCCAGCGCCACAAACACACCCGCCAGCTCCACTACATCGCCGCCGGACAGCTGGACGCCGGTGACTTTCTGCTCGCCGAGGATCGCGTCGATTTTTTCAGGCCGGACAGTCACCTCCGGCGGAAACTCTGCCGCCAGCGGCGCACCATTCAGCAGGAGGGTGACGCTGGCCGCCACCGGCAGGAGCGCCTGCACCTCATGCAGGGCGTATTCGCCGCTGCCTACCACGGCCACATCTTTGCCGCGATAGAAAAAGGCATCGCAGGTGGCGCAATAGCTGACGCCGTGGCCCTCGAGGCCCGCCAGCCCCGGGATGCGGGGCGTCGCCCGCGAAGCACCTGTGGCGAGGATAACAGCGTCCGCCGGGTAATCTCCATCGAGGGTTTCTACAGTGAGTTTATCGGTATAGGTCAGACCCACGGCCTCGGTGGTCACAAATTTAACGCCCACAGCCTTGGCCCCCTCGATGCCCTGACGCTCCAATTCCGCACCCGATATGGGGGCGGCGAAGCCGTAGTAGTTCTGGATAAGCTCTGCACGGTCAAGCGCACCCGGCCCCCGAGTGAGGACGGTGGTGTCCACCCCCGCACGGGCAGTGTACAGCGCGGCGGACACCCCCGCCGGGCCGGAGCCGATGATGACGATGTTGGACATAGTGGGCCTCCTTGTACTTCTTGTATTATCATAAAATCAGTTACTTTCTTTGCGCGCCGGTGCGCGGGGCTGGTTTTTGCTTTTGGTCAAGTGGCTTGCGCTCCGCGCGGGCCAGAGGTAGGGAGGGGTGTTTCGAATCCCCCCTCCCTAC